>Ga0325411_1000611_pt1 | contig 37791 bp, 13 predicted proteins | sample PopdelMetagenome_13_FD_206181 | JGI IMG/M metagenome (GOLD analysis project Ga0325411, IMG submission 206181) | Populus deltoides microbial communities from Bellville, Georgia, United States - Xylem-PdIQD-R4 | ecosystem: Host-associated > Plants > Phyllosphere > Stem > Wood/Secondary xylem...
GCTATTAAATTAATAGCTAAATCAAAATATAGGAACAAGACAAAAAAAAGAAGAAAAAAAGGAACAAATATAGGGAAAAAAAATTTATCTGCTACAAAAAAAATAAATAAAGAGACTATCTAAGATTGATTTTGCCTAATGATGTGATGGTGCTTTCAGCGTTTTGGACATGAAACGGTAATGATTGATTTTGCAGATGTTTGAGTAAATTTGTATTTGGACATGTATTAGTCTTAAGTAGTGTGTATTGTAATTTTCAAGTGTGTGTGTGTGTGTGTGTATTACACCACTAAAACAAGAGCATACGATCAAAATTAACAAGTAACACTCAAACCAGCAAAAGACACAGAAATAATTAGCATTCCTCGAAGGCTAAAGAATGCTAAAACCATGGGTAAAAAAAGGGAAACTTTAGGGGTTGACAATGCCTTGCAGGCTAGTTTTTGGTAAGTATAAGAGAAAACCTCCCTGGATTATTCATTCATCATTTTACTACGTCAAACTGGAGGTCCACCAACTCTGCATCTACTAAGACTTCCGGGCACATATCGGCATGGATTATAATGCTCGACCTTGCAGGGATTACGGGGCATATATTGGTCTGGATTATCTCCAAGCTGATGATCATCACTCCCTAATGGACTCGCTGCCATTATTGGGTTGGAACATGATACAAAAATATTGGTAACAAAGAGTATTATTGTCAAGTATTGATTATATTTTCTTTTAGAATCCATTTATGACACGAAAAAAAAGCTGGGACTTTTAAGAAACAAAATGTTTAGGTATGTGTATGGAGCTAGCTAGTTAGGAAGACACAAGGGTGGTAGTGAAGATGGAGAGGTTCAGGCAGCTCGTGTGAACGATAATGAAGGAGAGGGTGTGTGTATATATATATATATAAAACGTGAAACAGCCTATATGAGACACGAAGCATGGCACTAGATGCATACAGAATTCAAAAGGCATTTTGGATCATCCATGGATTCATCAAGTAGCCGTATAGACTACGGTAAGGTTCAATGATACATTTCCACATTATTTCGAATTTCAACTCAAAGGAAATTCGAAAGGAAATTATCGAACACTATACAATTATAAAAATATAAAATAATATAAAGAGATTGAAAATAGATTACTTATCATAAGAATTAATTGTTTTGAATAAAATTTAAAATCAATTTTTAAAATTAATACGGTAATAAGTTAATAGAGAAATGAGACTCATTTATATGCGGCAAAAATTCGATAAAGAAAAATGATTGGAAAGGTATGAAAGATTCAACAAAAGTGAAGCTTAAATGGGTTGCAAGTGAGGCATCCACCGCAAATTTAACTATTTAATTCAATTAAGGTATGAAATATTCGACGATAAAACAAGAACATGGTCAAAGGAAGTAACCAAAACCAGCAAAAGACACAGAAATAATTAGCAAACCGCAAAGGCTAAAACCATGGATAAAAAAAAAAAGTGAAAACCTCCATGTATTCATCATTTGACTAGGTCAAACGTGAGGTGTACCAAAACCGCACCCACTATGATCTATGGGTACAGAGGCGCGTGCATTTAGAGGTGGATTGTTTTCTTTATTAGTATCACCAAGCTGATCATCATTACCAGAAAACTGTGTGTCGGGAAATCCTACTTCTACTCTAAAACAACTAAAAATTTAAAAGTATAAATGAAACTAAAAATTTCAAATAAAACCAAAAAAACATAGAAAAAAAAATTGACCCCATTTGGTAGCATTCAAGCTCAAGTCATAATTTTAAAAGATTCAATAGATTGATAAGCAACACAATAACTTTTTATACGAAAATTATTTATAGAATAACTTTGAAAAATATGAGTCCGTTCCAATATTAGATTTTTTGTTATTGTAATTTTAAGGTGTTAATCTGGTATAACCTTTAGTTTCCACAAGCCCCAAATACATCATTTTCCCATGATTAAAAAGAACTCATCTCGAGTTCTGTTTTTTTTTTTTTCTCTTGATAGGGTATTAGTAGCTGGACATCAAAGATATTAGAAGTCTTCAAATGGATAGGAAGGTGAAGTTTGTAAGTATTGTCATTTATCTTCTGCAATACCTTTTAAGAACTTATTTTTCTTTCCTTCATCTTGTTGTACTTCCTCATTAGAAACCTGTCATGAATAAGCATCGTCCAAACTATATCAACAACCTCAAACACCACTCTTCTATGATGAGTGTTAGTCGGGACCTTATACTTGGCATTGCTATCATTGACTGTTTTATTGACCGGCTCATAAATACCATGCAAGTAATCTATCATACCATCAACTTGGATACTCAATTATTTGATACAAGGAACATGCATCAACTCTAGGACTTCAAAAGGATTCTATCCATATCAATCTTGAATAGACTTAGTTGGATAGTCTATTTTTTAGATATATTAAAAGTAAAATCTATTTCTAGCCAGGCTAGATCCTATTATTTTATCTTGTATCCCATTAAACTTCATATCAAGTTGCCAAGCCTTCGGTTAACCATCTTTATCTTCCCATCTATCCGAGAATGATATGTACTACTAAAGTTCAATTGAGTTTCTATCGCACCCTACAAACTCTTTTAGATATAAACTTTAAATCTATATATGAAGTGATGGACTTAAGGATGTCATGTAAACAAACCACCTCCTTAAAGTAGAGATAGGTTATTTAAGAGCATTTATTGTCTTATAACATGCTATGAAATGGATCTTCTTTAAGAACTTATCCACAAAAACAAAAATATAATTCATAGCTTATTGGATACAAGGTAAACCCAACACAAAATCCATTCAACATCAAGTCACAAAGCATGAAGAACCGGTAATTGAGTATATAACCCAACATTTGATAAGATTCCTTTGAATCTATAACAAAGAGCATATCTCCTCACAATACTAGATATTTAACTTGGAAGTAATAACAATTTATGGACACTAGAGCCAAGGTCTTTTCTTGCCCAATTTATCCCTCACAATGCAATTCATGGGTGATATGTTCCTGTAAAGAGCAATATGGAATACATAGTTGCAAACCCTAAAACAAATAACCATTGAAAAGTACAAAATTATCTCAATCACCTCTATTTATTGACTCAAAATAAATTTGTTCAAATGGTGAATAACCTAATAATAGCTCTCTAAAAGCATTAAACTCTATCATCTGGGCACATATAGTATTGAGTAAAGTAACTCATCTACTAAGGGCATCAAGCTTTGCTTAAGCTACTCAATTGATGCCTTAGCAAAAAGATGAACTCTTTTAGAAATGACACCAATTTTGCATGCCAATAACTTAACTTATGCTGGTTATTTATATATTTTAGACTTCATGATTTGTGATTAGGATAAATCACTTCAAAACTAAGTAATGTTATCAATGCTTAAGACTCTAAACAATAGCATAAAACTCTAAATCATACATGTAGTAGTTCCTTTTTTAGCTAAATAACTTCTAAAAAAAAAAAGCAATTAACCTCCCATCTTGTTTAAAAACTCCCTGAATACCTAACCTAGATGCATCACAGTTTATCTTAAACAGTTTCTTAAAATATTGAAGTGTTAATATAGGAGCTTTAGTCACAATACCCAACCATCTTCTTCTTCACTAGCTGAAAGCTAGATTCAGCCTTATCAATCCACTAAAAGTTATGTCCTTTTAGATACTCAATAATAGGTGTAATAAGAGAATTAACATTTCAAATAAACTTTTAATAGAAGGATGGAAGTCTGTGAAAGCTTCAAAAATCATGAACACTATTTAGATTGGTTACTCCAAAATTACAAAAATCTTAGACGAATCAACTTGAAGACCATCAACAGTCATAATAAAGAAAAAAAAATAGTACTAGTGAATAATTTAAACTTCTTAAGATTCATATACAATTTCTCCTTCCTCGAAGTGTCAAAAACAACATGCATATGTTTTAAATGAGACTCAAAAGTAGGCTATAAATCAGAATATCAAGGAAATAAAAGATAATGAATCTGCCCATGAGTAACCTCAATACCCATTACATGAACCTTATGAAAATGTTGGGAGGACGGACCAAATGACATAACTATTTATTCATATAACCCTTGTTGTGTTTTAAAAGTTGTCTTACACTCATCTCCTGACTTATTTCTTATATGGTAACTATTATTGGGATCAACCTTAAACCTAATAACTTATCTAACATGTTATCTAATCATGATATTGGGAACTAGTATTTCATAGTGATCTGGTTAATAGCTCAACTATCCATACACATATGTCCTGACCCATTCTTTATAGAAACTACGAGTGTTAGGACTTTTAGGTTTCCCAAAAGATGTATACGTGACGGAAACAATAATTTAAATTTTTTTCAAGAGTATCAAGGATCCCACTAGACAAATCTAGAGTTTTTTGAGATTTATATGAAAATTACTTAAAAATCAGATATTCTTTTTTGCTTTAAATAATTGCTTCAAAACTAGGTTTTTGCAAATCACAAGTCATCTAAGTGTTCGTTCGACCTATAATATTAATCTACATAAACTACTAGTGAGAAAAAAAGGCACTGTTATACCTTTAAGTGTTAGGTTTTTTCTTTTATATTTTAGGTGTTTTTATTGTAATGAAAATAAGTGGCATAACATTTTATTTATAAGAAATCTGAAAGCCCTATATATAACAAAATATCAATTTTTCCCTTCAATAATATCACATATATTATTTTAGGGTAACTTTAGAAATTTATTCAATTAAATACCTAGATTTTTTTAGGTTTAGAATTATAATTCCCTACATTAATTACATTCTAGTTCTCAATTTCTAAAATTCATTTACAATCAAGTCAAACTTGATTAATCATCTAATTTTTATTTTTGACCAATGGTTCTTATGTGTATAACCCATTAAGTTCCATAATAAATTGACCCAAATATAAATCATAATCCTAAATAAATAGGATAAAATAAAATAAATTAAACAATTTAATTTATTATCAATTCAATAATTAATTGATTTATATTTGAAGATCAAGTATATTGTCTAGCAACCTATAATGATCCTCAAAATATTAGGAAAGTCATTAGTACTTTGACTTAACCTTTCAGTAATTAGTTTCTTAATGTAATTATTATTATTATTTCATCAAGAATGTTGTAATTATTATCCTTTCTTATGTGTGTGTGTGTATGTGTGTGTGTGTGTGTGATGCTAGGTTTCCAAGCTTCTAGCGATAAATTTCACTCTCTATTGATCGACATGACGTATGACCTGTAGGATAAGATGCACTAGTTCTTCTTTAACTTCTCTTTGATGATGGTGAAGTTCACAATCGTTCATAGTTAGAGATCAAGCTTTTAAAGTTTCAACTTAAATCTCTTTTCTCTCTACTAAATCATCATCGTCGAAGTTGTTGTCGCCGAGCTTCGTTGCTAAAGGAGGAGGAGACTAACTAGGCAACTGCTTTGTGCTGGCGTTGTCATTTTTTGGGTTTTTCTAATTGGATTTTGATGATGGTGAAGTGGAGGGAGGCTATTGTTTTCTTCTTTTTGGTTTTGGAAAAAAAAAGTTATTGTAACAACAAAGTTTTTTTTTTCTAGCTTCTAAAGTAAATTGTTTCTCCTAGGATCTCTTAGGCTGCTCTCCTCAATTATATTTTTCTGGATTGTATGGTTTATTTGTAGTCTCTTTATTGGATATTTTTTACCCATCCTAATCTTTCTAACTCCTTATATCTTATCTTTTACCTTTATATCTCTTTATCTCTCAGTTGTGTTAGAGAGGAACTCAAACTCAGGTTATTTATTTCAATCCCTACTTTTCTTTTCTTTTTTCATTTCACTCCTTTATTTTTATTTTTTCATTTTTTACTTGGTATGTCATAAATAGTGGTAAAAAATTATTTATGGCAATCTATGAGGAGCCAAATGTCAGGTTTCCTGAAACATATACACGTAAAAAATGATAAATTTAAATTGTTTTAAGAGTCCTAGAGATCTCGTTAGATAGATGAATTTTTTAGGGTTTATATGAAGATTACCAAAAGATGAGATGTTCTTTTTAGCTTTAAATAATTGTCGTAGAATTGAGTTATCGCAAACTACAAGTTATCTAACTGTCTAGTCAGACTATAATCAACATGAATCACTTATAAGAAACATTCTAAGCTCTTTTAGGAGAGATGAATTGTTATACCTATAAATGTTAACTCTTTTATTTTGTGTTTCTATATTTCTGTATTGTATTCTTCCCATCTAAGAAAATAAAAGGCATAGCATTTTATTTGTAAAGAAACCTAAAAATCCTATAAATAACAAAATATTAATTTTCTCTTTAAACAATATCATATATATTAATTTAGAATAATTTTAGAAATTTATTCAATCAAGTCCCTACTTGATGTTTTTTATGTCTAGAATTTTAATATTTATATTAATTACATTCTAGTCTTTAATTTCTAAAACTTATTCACAATTAAGTTACACTTGATTAATCATCTCATTTTAATTTCTAATAAATAGTTCTTATGTGTGTGATTTATTAGGTTCACTAATATGTTGACCGAAATATAAATCATAATCCTCAATAAAATAGAATTAAATAAATTAAATAATAAATTTTATTATCAATTTAGCAAGCAATTGATTTATATTTGAAGATTAAGTACAATGTGTAGCAACATGTCATGATCCCCCAAATATTAAAAAAGTTATAAGTGGTTTGACATAACCTTTTAGTGACTAATTTCTTAGTGTAATTTTTATTCATTCATGAAGAATGATTCAATTTAGACATTATAACAAAGAGTTTGTCTACTTTGTTAAATCATTTTTATTCTTAACATTATAGTAATTGGTTTTACGAATAAGATTTAAAACTCTTTTTAAATCTCATTCCACATTGGCTAAGGATTTTATAATCAATACTATTTGAGAATAGACAAAATATTTTACTAAATTCACCCAGGGTGATGAATCATCTTTTGATTACTTAAATATCTTTATATAGTTTATGTTAAACCCAATATTTGTTCATTTATTACCCTTGATTATGACAACATGTTGTCGTATCAAAGGATAACACTCCCTATATAAGATAACTTGGTAATCTCAAGTTTAATGATCACTTACATAACTATCATGTGAGTCTTTCCATAGACATAGGTGATCTTTCCATTTGAAATTATCATACAGGTCCATTTAATATACATGTCTTATAACAAACGCCTACATATTTGTTTAAGATATTCCTTATACCTCATGTTATAAGAGCAGCTACTTCCTTTAATAAAGGATGAAACATAATATTTATCAATCTCAACACTCTAATTAATATTCAGTCTTAATAGAACATTAACTACAACATTTAGAAACAATTATTTGATATAATAAGAATCTCATAATTATAACAACTTTATAATTTTTTTTCAAAATATTTTTATCTGATGAACTTTATCTTTACTTTAAATATTTCAATGATAAAAAATTAGATTTATTACTTAAATATAAATAAATATTAAAAATAATTTTTTTTATTAATATCAGTGCTAAATATTATTAATCTTTTTACTTCATAACATATTCACTAACACCTAGCTTAACAAAGTAACTAATGCAGTAACACACGGGGCTTGTAGCTCAGTGGCCTTGGTAGGCTTTGCCCTGCCTGAGTGCCCTGGTTTGAGCTCTCGTGTGTACCCAGCACTTGAGGGTCTAACTGCTGTGGTCTATCGTGGACTTGTTCCGCCCCCCCTCCCGGGTTCGACCCTCTATGTGCACGCCTGTCACCCCCGCGGTGCCTTACCTGCTCCTGGGCTTGCAGGATGTCCAGTGGGCCATGGGGAATAGTCGTGGTGCGCGTAAGCTAGCCCGGACACCCCACGTGAATAAAAAAAAAAAAAAAGTAACTAATGCAGTAAGTAGACAGTTTAGCTGACCTTGACATGGAAATGAAGATGGGTATATTTGAACACGCGATTTGGGAACAATCTTGTCCATTCACCATTATGCATGAACATGATGAAATCAAAATTAACAAAGAAATAATAGGTTATAGGAAGTTTCTTATCATTTGGAGTATCCCATGCCCATTAATTTCCTACGCAGAAACTCATAATTACCTCCATTAAAACGAATTCTCCTTCACTTCTTCACTACCATTACAATATTTTCAATTCTTTTAACTAACAGCAGATCTAAACCATCTACTTTATGAACTTCTGCATGACGGTAATAACCTAGTATTGGTTTGAAGCTTATCACAATTCTTAATGATGTTCGTTGATGAACAGAATAAAATTTGTCAGAATCCATCTTAAGAATCCCATTCATTCCTTTCCTATATATAGCTGTATCAATGAAGGATCACTCCAAGCCATTTCGTCACACTTAAATCTCTATGACAGGCTCCCATTGAAAATTGAACTGCCAAGCATGAGTTCATGCATACTGTGGCTTCTTTTACTGCAAATAATTCAATACTCTTTCTCTTTCTCATTACCTAGCTAGAGGAGGACTTGAGACAGACAGACACTCGCTACTAGCTTTCAAGGCTCAACTTTCAGATCCCACTAACAAACTTAGCTCATGGAATGAATCCTTACACTTCTGCCAGTGGTCAGGAGTCACATGCGGAAAACGGCATCAAAGAGTCATAAAGCTTGACCTACGCTCCAGCCAACTAGTGGGCCGCCTATCTCCACACATTGGGAACTTGAGTTTTCTTAGGCTACTAAGCCTGGAAAACAACAGTTTCAACAATATACTATCCTCCAAGAAGTAGGTCGTTTGGTTCGGTTAGAGAAGTTGGTCCTTGGGAACAACTCTTTCAGTGGCGAAGTCCCTTTTAATATTTCTCGTTGTTCGAATCTCATGTACCTTAATTTCGAGGGAAACAATCTTTCTGGCAACCTTCCTCCAGGACTTGGATTGTTATCAAAGTTGCAGGTATTTATTTTTAGAAATAACAATTTAGATGGCAAGATACCACTTTCTTTTGAAAATCTTTCATCTATTGTTAAAATTGTTGGAACAAAGAATAATTTGCAAGGGGGTGTTCCCAATATTATTGGGAAATTGAAAAGATTGAACTTCTTTGCCCTCGGCTCAAATCATCTGAGTGGTACAATCCCTCCCTCTCTGTATAATTTATCTTCGCTCATTCGTTTCTCTCTGCCTTATAACCAATTTCATGGTTCACTTCCTCCAAACATAGGCCTAACTCTTCCAAATCTTGAATTTCTTGCCGTTCACGGAAATCAACTCAGTGGATTGATTCCACAAACGCTCTTGAATGCTTCAAAAATTACTCATATTTATCTATCATCCAACAAATTCACCGGAAAAGTTCCTACATTAGCAAACATGGCTGATCTAAGGGTGCTTTCAGTACAAGAAAATGATCTTGGAAACGATGAGGATGATGATTTGCCCTTTCTCTATACCCTCTCAAACAGCAGCAAGCTGGAATCTCTAGCCATAAACGACAATAATTTTGGAGGGGTGCTGCCTGATATAATTAGCAACTTCTCAACAAAGCTCAAGGAGATGACTTTTGGAAGCAATCTAATACGAGGAAGCATTCCTGACGGCATTGGATATCTCATAAGCTTGGAAGTTCTGGGTTTTGAGGCAAATCAATTGACTGGCAGTGTACCAAATTCTATTGGTAAATTACAAAATTTAGGTGATTTGTTTCTTAATGAAAACAAATTATCAGGGAGCATACCTTCATCTTTAGGGAACATCACCTCATTGATACAAATTGATTTCGATCAAAATAATTTACAAGGAAGCATCCCGCCAAGTCTTCGAAACTGCCGGAACTTCGTGCTCTTGGCTCTCTCCCAAAATAATCTGAGGAGTCCCATACCGAAAGAGGTCATTAGCATTTCATCCCTGTCAACCTATCTCGTCCTCTCTGAAAATCAATTGACGGGTTCCTTGCCCTCTGAAGTTGGTAAGTTAGCGAATCTTGGATACTTGGACATCTCCAAAAACAGGCTATCAGGGGAAATTCCCGCAAGTCTTGGCAGTTGTATGAGTTTGGAACATTTGTATTTGGATGGAAACTTCTTCCAAGGCCTCATTTCTGAGTCTTTGAGTTCCTTGAGAGCACTTCAAGATCTTAATCTCTTACAACAACTTGACTGGCCAAATTCCCAAGTTTTTGGGAGACTTGATGTTGTTGAAGAGTTTGGATCTGTCATTTAATGACATTGAAGGAGAGGTGCCTGTGCATGGTGTCTTTCAGAATGCAAGTGCTGTTTCAGTTTCAGGGAAAAAGAATCTTTTTGGAGGAATACTTGAGTTGAATCTGTTCTGTCCACATGCACTTCCAAGTCAAAGCCAAAATCTTCTACCAAGCTAATATTGGGAGTCACTATTTCTTTTGGCTTTATCGGATTAATCTTGATGACCTCTTTTTTGTTTTTGTGTCGCTTGAAAGAAACAAAAAATGAGCTCACTTCAAATTTGTCATGTGAGGCGCCATTCCGAAGGGTTGCTTATGAAGACCTTCGTCAGGCAACTAATGGATTCTCTTTTGACAATTTAATTGGTTCCAGTAGTTCTGGGTCTGTGTATAAAGGAGTTCTCGCATTGGATGGAGTTGTTGTTGCTGTGAAAGTGTTCAACTTGCGACGTAAAGGAGCTGCCAAAAGCTTTATGACAAAATGTGCAACCTTGTTAAGCATGAGGCACCGAAATCTTGTCAAAGTTTTAAGTGCATTTGCTGGAGTCGATTTTCAAGGTAATGATTTCAAAGCGATTGTTTATGAGTTGATGATAAATGGAAGTCTAGAAGAATGGTTGCATCCAATCCATACATCAGATCATGAAGTGCCAGAGCCAAGAACTTTGAATCTCATTCAGAGATTAAACATTGCAGTTGATGTTACTAGTGCTCTCGACTATTTGCACAACGATTGTGAAATGCAGATTGTCCATTGTGATCTTAAGCCCAGTAACGTTCTTCTTGACGGGGATATGACTGCTCATGTCGGGGACTTTAGATTATTGAAGTTCCTTTCCGAACCATCGAGTCAGTCATCCTTGAGTCAGACAAGCTCCGTTGGATTAAAAGGCACCATCGGATATGCAGCCCCAGGAACCATAAAAATCTGGAAGGATATACATTCCATTATTTACAACCTGATTAATTAACCATGAAAACAAACTCATTGCAGAGTACGGAATGGGGAGCAAGGTGTCAACTTATGGGGACGTATACAGCTATGGCACCCTATTGTTGGAGATGATTACAGGAAAAAGACCTACAGATAGCATGTTTGAGGACGGGATAGGACTTCACAATTATGTTAAAATGGCATTGCCTGACCGTGTGCTACAAGTTGCGAATCCGACACTTTTGAGAGAAGTTGATCGGGGAGCAAGTTCCGATCAAATCCTGCAGTGTTTGACTTCAATTGGTGAGGTGGGAGTTTTTTGTTCTGAAAGGTTTCCTAGAGAGAGGATGGACATTAGCAATGTTGTAGCTGAATTGAATAGAACGAAGGCCAATTTCCTCCACGGAAGGCATGGACTGCCAGCGTGAAATCATTTTTAGATGGCAAAGTGCCTGTTTGTTCATATACTCTTATACGTGTAGTTAAATATTGGATGGAAGTGTGCAATAAGCAATCTAACGTGCAATAATTTTTATTGGTAAATAACGATGAAGTATTTTTTTGTCGGCATTTCCCTTGCTTTTAAAAAAATTTCTAGCAGAGTAATTTGACATGGTGTCTTATTTGTTTTGTTTTTTTTTTTTTTGCTTTGTATTTCTCATTTATTTAGTTTATTATAGCACTTCCTCTTACAACTATCATTATAATTTGGTGTGATTTTTTCTTTTTTCCTTAAATTTCTTCTGAGTGGTATCGTGAAAAGATAATATTTATTTCAATACTCTCTTATATTTAATCATTAATAACGGTGGTTAGTAGAAACCAAGGTGTAAGAATTTGTATCCTAAGGCTTGTTTGTTGGTATCTTTTACTTTTAACTTATTTTATGGAATCAAAAAAGTTGTATTCATAATTTACATGTGAAATGTATATTATTATTATTATTATTATTATTATTATTATTATTATTATTATTAAAAGTATTATTTCTAGCATAGTAATATTAAAAGTTGTTCGAAGATACTCAAAGTAATCTTATTAATATTTTATTTTTTTTAAATATATAAATTGTGTAAGAGATTTATCTGACTTTGTATTTTCTGTTCTTACCTGTGACATGCTGCGGTTATACTATATATATAGCTTAAAAACCACAACTGGTTTCACCATCAGTATTAATGATGATACTGCCCCTCTAATTCATAATCTAAAATATTGCGTTTTTTTCTCTCCTTCCTCCCCCATCTAGCCTCAGTTGGGCTTCAATACAATGACTCTTGCACTCTCAAAAATATTCAATCTGGACTTATCTAGTGGGGGTATAAACGTAGTATAAAGCTTTTCTTTTTCTTGTTCAGAATGAGATATGTACGTAGTTGAGGTTAATTATTAGAAGTAAGGGCTAAAACTTTCGACTGTTCCTTGATTATATACTTGGAAGATAAAAAAATGTAATGTCCAAGTTGTGAATTTGTGATGAAACGACTCGCAAATTGATTTGAAAGTAAAGTAAGTGGGTAATAATAATAATAATAATAATGTAAAAATGATTTTAAATCGTAGAAGACTGGAGGGAGATAAGAAGTCATCCAGTAAGATTCCATCTGGCTGTGTGAATAATTTGCAAAAGCCAGAACATCTTCTTCCTCTCCACTATTCCACAATACATATCTATAAAGCCCAGACGATCAATAAGAAAAGAAACCTAAAGCAAAGGCTGAGCTTGTCAATTTGGTTACCTGCAGGAAGATTATAAAAAAAAATAAAACATGGCTATGAAAGCATCATATATATATCATCAACAGCGTATTCATGGGGATACGTGGGCGTTGGTTTCAGGATCATGATTACCTCTCTTCCTTTATCTTTTCATCTTTCCTTTTTCGTTTTTCTTCTCTCATCACCTTCCCATTTGGTATTTTGAATGGAATTAAAACAGCACTAAAACTCGAATTTAGATTTCAAGGTTTTAAAGAGAAAGGGAGCGTTTTTAAGGGAGAGAATAGACCACCAAAACAAGAACATGGTCAAAATAAGTAACCACTTCGAGCAAACTATACAGAAATGATTACCACGCCCCAAACCATGGATAAAAGAAAAAAAAGAAAAAAAAAAGTGACACACTAAGGGCAGCTATGCATTCCAAGTTACTTGCTGGCAAGTATAAGGAAAACCGACCCTAGATTATTCATCCATAATTTAGCTACAGCTCAAAGCACCCCACTCCTCCCGCGTCATATCATAGGAGGACCGTTGCCATGGCATTCAGCACACTCATATGTGCATACAGAACAGGAAACTACGTGGCCCCTCTGATCTCTCCCTATTAATAGCCTCGCTGCCAATATTCGCTGGGAACAGGATAGGAAAAGAATGGTAACAAAGAGTATCATTGTCAAGTATTGATTATTTCTTTGAGACCCCATTTATGACACGAAAAGAAACTGGGAATTTTAGGGAATAAAATGTTTTGGTATGTATGGAGAGTTAGCTAGTTACAAGATGCAGGGCGGTAGTTGTAAAGATGGAGAGGATTAGCTGGCTGGTGTATAACGATAATGGAGGAGGAGGTGTGGGTCTATATATATATAAACGATGCCATTCCATAATAATAATAATAATAATAATAAAATCATCTAGAGATTGAGACAATATCAACTTGTTGTCTAAACCGATTTACTATCTTAGATCATAACTTCCAAACCAATATCTCACTGTAAAGTAAAATATGAGTTGTAGTTTCAATCTCAGTTTAAATCATTACTTTTATATATATAGCATCATACTAGTTATTGTGATCATGCTATATCACAAGATATTTTCAAAATTTTATTTTTTTATTTGATAATTAAAATAGACATTTATATATATATATATATATATATATATAAGAAGGATTTAATTTCTGGGAAAAAAAAGTTCTTTTTTAGCCAAAATTCTTTTTTTTTCTTATTCATGTATTTTTTAACAAAACATTTTTTTTATTAGTAAAATTTTTTTGAATAAAAACTAAAAGGTGTATCTTTAATCAAAACGTCCTTCCTTATTCATGTATTTTTTTTTAATTTTTTTGATAAAAATATTTTTTATATATATAAGAAACATTGTTTTAAAATTAAAACATATCATATCATGATTTAAAAAGCAAGTTTTAATTAAAAAATCATGACTCAAGAATTTTTAAATGGTTGTCTAAAAAGTAAAAAAAATAATTAAAAAAATTAACCATAATAATAATAATAATAATAAATATTTTATTCTTATGAATATTCATGAGCAAAATTTTTTTTTTTAAATCTACATATTAAATTATATATAATTATTCATAAAATAATTGAATAGTAAACATCATTAGGCATGTCTACCTAAAAAAAGAGCATGCGCACCTAGCTTTTTTTTTTAAAAAAAAAAAAACATAGGCATGCTTGTTTATCCACTAAATTTAATATATTGTTTTGAAAAAAATGACACTTACCGGACACGAAGAAATTTCATACAAAGAAACTATTAAGGGGACATATGACTAATTTATTATTATTTAATTTATAACTCCTTTTTCGTATAATTAATTAGTCGATTGACCTTGACTTGGAAAAAGAATCATGCACGATAGGTATACTTGAACATGCGTTTTTGGAATATTAATCTTGTCCATTCGCAGGGTGCATGAACATGATGAAAATATAAATATTTAATTTGATATTTAAATATAAATATTCGTTATAGGGCAAATTATTTTTTTTATTTGATAATTAAAATAAATATTTATAAAAAAAAAATGATTTAATTTCTGAAAAAAAGTGTACTTTTTAAGCCAAATTCCTTTTTTCTTATTCATGTATTTTTTAACAAAATATTTGTTTTATCAGTAACATGTTTTTTGAATAAAAACTAAATAAAGGTGTAATATTCCTTATTCATGTATTTGTTTTTATTGTTTTGATAAAACTATTTTTCTTATATCAGATACATTGTTTTTAAATTAAAACATATAATGATTTAAAAAGCAAGTTTTAATTAAAAATTCATGACTCAAGAATTTTTAAACAGTTGTATAAAAAATAAAATTAAAATTAATTCTGGCATGTACATGATGAAAAATCAATTCTTAATTGCACAAGAATATTTATGAAAGAATAAAGCTTTTATTCGCTTCACTTCAAAGAAATTTTTTTACTAAATTATTTTTTTGATAATGGATTTAACCTCTGATAAAAAAAGATATTCTCGGTTATATTGTAATCAATGTATGGTTTGAAGCATATCATGATTCTGGTGCAATGGCCACTTTATTTACTTTAATCAATAAAGTGTAAAATCAAAATTAAATTTTATATTTCTAACACAAGCAGAGTACCCGGTTATAACATTTTTTTTTTTCAAAAATGAAAAAACAAAATAAAAAATAGATGGACTATTATACACTCTTTGCTGAAAACATTACGTCCATATTACATTACTTTTTTAAATACAAAAACCCTACTACATTCATAGCTATAAGAGCTAATAATTAAAAGATTTGCTTTTCATATAGTTTTAAGTTTGAGTTATATAAAAACGTACGATTAAAAAATTTGTTTTTCATATAGTTTCAAGTTCGAGTTATATAAAAACATACAACTAAAAAATTTATTTTTTATATAGTTTCAGGTTAGAATTATATAATTATAAGTGCAATAATTACTAAAAATTTATATAATCATTACCTTTAAAACCCAAAACTCGTAAAATTAATCAGCTTTCCACGATGACAGAGAAATGCTTAAATCAGAGGCTTTACTTTCCACAACGCATGGGAGAGAAAAGATGTCCTTAATTATAAGGAAACGAAAAACATTTGGAAGACCATCTAATCAACTTGGAATATTGAAGGACCCTAGCTATTCGTAGGGCCTTTACTTTCCATCAGATATTTGTAGACGAAGCCATTTTAACAGTACAGAAAGAAAGCAAAAAAGATAAGATAAGAAAAGAAAGGAAGAGAAATAAACAATGGCAGACATAATAATGAAAGCAAAAAAGAGAAGGAAGAAAACAAATAGACATTGGCGTACATAATAATTAAAGCAGGAAAGAAAAGAAAAGAAATTAACGTTGGCAGACATAATAATGTCTCCAACTGACCTCTCCATAAGGGAAATGCAACGGGCAAGTAATTCATGAGTTTTTTTTTTTTTTTTGTGAAAAACAACACAATTTCAAGATAGTAATTAGAAAATGATGCAATTTTGAAAAATTTCAAGTAAATAATATAGTTTCAAAATCAATGTTGTTTTGCATCGTTATTAGTTAAAATAATAATTTAAATAAAAATGATAACTTTAAATCATGGTTTAATGTGATTATGAATAACGATTTTTTAACAACTACAATTGGGAATAGTAATTATATAATAAAATCACGATTCTAAAATGTGATTACGATGCATATATAATCTTTCCCTCTTTTTCTCGATGGTCACCACTTTTACAAAGAAGAAAACCTTAGAAACCAAAAAAACCCCATAAAAATCAGCCTCCAATCACCCAAAACTATGTTTAATCCTCCACCAAAACGCTAGAAACATCTTCTTCATGTCTCCACGAGTCTTTCTACTATTTTTTTTCTTGCAAACCGTTTGCCCAAGGATTTGATGAGTTTTATTATTGAGTTGATAAATTTTATGTTTTGATTTAATTAGGTATTTGTGTTGTGTTTGATAATTAGATAATTTTAAGTTATGAATATTGCAAATATGTGTTTGGATTAGAGAAGTTAGGGTTTAAACTGATTATTTAGTTACTTGTCATATTTAATTATATTGTTTGAATTAATATAAATTTTGTTTTAATTGATGTTATTAGATATGCTTTTAATCAATTGACGTTATTAATAAAGTTATGGTTGAAATCATAACGTCTATAGTTTACTTTGAACTTTTGTAAACATTATTGTAATTGAAGATTTTGTTCAATTAAGATCATTTACTTTTTAATTGATGCAATTAATTAATTTTATTGCTATTATTATGGCCAAAGTAATACCAGTTAAGGTTTGCATTGAATTGTGAGATAATTTGTTTTTGGTGAAATGAGTATTTTTATTTTAAAAAATATATCTTCAAACTTCTTTATGTTGTGTCATTATGGTGGTGTTATTGTCCCTGATATGAATAATAGTATTATTAATATTGTTATTTGTGTTGATATTTAATTTTTTTATATTGATAAATGTTAAGAAATTATTGCATAGGTTGATGTTGGTAAATATGAGAAATAATTGCATTATTGATATAAAAAAATTTATGTTGTTGGTAAATGATGAGAAATAACTGCATGGGTTGATGTTGGTAAATGATGGAAAATAATTGCATTGTTGATGTTTCAATAGGTTGTATAGAATCCTTATTCAGAATATGATATAAAAGTTGCTCTTGTTATATTCACATTGACTATTGACATCAGTTGTCCCCTCTTATTTTTTGAGCTTGTTAAGATGCATTTCCCAGACCGTATAATGCAACAATTTGGCTTTAAGCAATACATCTCATCTAACATATATATGAGCGATTAGTTGCATTCCATTAGTCATTTGGGTAAACACACTGATTTTAATTGGATAATCTACCATCTCTAGTATATATCGATATGGGATGCATGAAGAAATTTTATTTTAGAGAGATGCATCATGTACTTTCTTAGGAGGAATACATGGGTTGTCACTTGAGTATAACACGTTAAATCATTATACCAAACCCAGTGCAAGTGCCTCCATGCGAGGAGATGGAGAATAAGGCACATGCACATTGGATTCAAAATGCTATAAGTATTTGTTACTTTTTATAGGCTTCGACAAAATCGTTGCATTTTATTTATGGATTCATAATTTATATTTGCATCATATTAGGATGGAAAGTTGTTACATGATGGTCGACGTGTTGTGGATGATCTTCAAATATTTCACTTGTGTAAAAGTTGTATTTTGTTCTGTATAAAAATCACCAACGAATTTATCTATGGAAAAGTGTTATCAGCGATTATTTCATCAAGGATTTAAAATCCTTCAGTAATTCAGTCGATGACTTCAATGCTAATGGATAGATATAATATTCATGTTAGGGATATAAATAGGCACCGACCATTTTTCGGTCAACCTATTTGTTGGTAAATACTACCTGATGAAGCACCGATGAACTGATCGTCGATAATATATCATGTATTATTGACGGATTAACCAGCCAAATCACCGACAAACATGTTCTGCCTATGAATCCATCAGACTGTATCAAAATGGTTCACAACTCTATGTAACTCTTAGAGGAGAATGGGCTTGTTGTATCAATGAAATCACCGACAAAAGTTTTATGTTAACCTGTGATTCCATCATTATTTTAGTAATTTTTTTAAAATACATGCTTATTTGGATCAAACAATTTGACATTAAACAACTAATTCCAATTGAACACTTTTTATATTATTATAAAAATCAATTACAAATGTTTATATGCATTAAAAAGAAGTTGGAGTTGCAAGTGGAAGTGGGGGTGGAGAGGGAGGGAAATCTCGTGGAGGTCCTTAAAATGAAGGATAATGACTAGACAAGATAGCCATCTTCTCTTCTCATTGCTTTCTACTTTGTTCTTCATACTTTGCCTCTATTTTGACCCTCAAATCAATCATTGCAACAACAACATGTTCTTCAAGCAACTCCTGAACAGCTAGTGATAGCTACCTCGGGCTGAATTATACGGTGTTTATAGTTGAGATACTGCAAACCGACCTGATATATCAAGTTATAGACATAGAGATACCATAAATTTGATTTTTATTGAGTTCATTAGTTGCTATAGCCTCCAACCACAGCTTTGGTTTGGCATGCATGCCAATGTTATATTGTTCCTAAAAAAAAAAGAGTAAAAATTGTTAACAAAAAAAAATATTAGTCCAAAAGTACATAAAAGGTCTTGAATTTTACTTACAATAAACACCTTAGCTTGGTTGTGCATGAACTGTTGCATCCTTTTTCTGTTTATCCTCCCTCCATATATGTGTTTTCATATATAACTCCATTGCAGTTGGCTTGCACCCAAGTTGTGTAGCCTATAAAATAAGTCATTAGTTAAACAATGTCATAAATAATCACTAATATTTTAAGAAAAATACTTAAAAATAAAAAGGCTCTTACTAGGCGTTTTGCATGGTTAATAAAAGGAAGTGACTCGCCAATATGTTTACTAATGGAACCTTGAGTCTCCTTATTTTTGCCAAGGATTCACTCCGTGATCGCCTCTTAAAACCCTCTGAAATCAAGAACTCTAGATATTTCTCCCAATTACTCTCAGCATTGTGGGGAGGTCTAAAATACTTCAACACCTTAAAGTCATCTAACTCGGCTCTTTTATTAGCATAAGTGTGTGTCGTATCAAAAATTGTGCAACTTGGTTCAAAAGTTTGTTAAACTAAAAAAAATATAACGATAAAAAATATTAAAATTTTATAAAAGAAATAGTTGCGCTATGATTTTTCCAAACTCGCTTGGAACCCAAAGTTTGCAACATCCCACCAAAAATGTTTCTTTTAGTCATTTGAATAAAATAATTAATTTCAATTTTTTAAAAAAACATGTATATGAATTAAAAGTATTGATTATATATACTAACCTTAAATCTTTCCACCAAGCCTCAACCACAGTCATTCATTTTGGTTGGTCTCTAAGCTTGCTTCATTGAAACGAAGACACTTACATCAACATTTTTATCGCTGATGTTATTGTTCGTTTAGTTTCCATCTTTGTGAACCTGAAAATCAATTAATTAACTCTAAACCATATAAAAGTTTAATCATTAATTTAATGTTATCTTTGAGGAACTAATTTTTTTACATGCTTAAATTCAGCTTCCATTATGCTATTAACTTACCAGAATAAGGATATCTAGCAGATGAGATGCTAGATCTACGACTCATAATCAATGATCTTGTATCACTAACATGTGCATCAGGTGTGTATTTATGATCATCATTTAAATGCACCACATGCTCAAGAATAATACTACTTGAAGAAGAAAAACGCTTCATTTTGACCCTAAACTTTTTCTTGGCATCTATACAATATAACTAAATAATTAAGCATATTAAATTAAATTCTCAATATATGGTTTATGAGTTTTTGTTCTAGTGCATCTATATACTTTCAACAAGATTTTGGCAACATCTCTTCTATACAAAACCCTACCCAAAAAATTTTAAAAGTACAAAAAACCACATTCAAAGAACCAAATAATTTTTCATAAGCACCACCCACAAGCATAACCATGAGCATAAGTATCAACACTTATCTTAATCAACTAAACATTTAAATCTATTTTTAAAATTTCCCAAAAGTTACAAGTAATCATTCAACGAATTTGAAATAACATTTATAATTTTCCATAACTTGCTCAACCCATTCTAGTATATTTCTTCCCAATAATAAAACACCATACACAATCTCATTTAACAGTTTCACATATAATTATAAACAATTTCTAAGTTTTCCTTTTTAATCCATAAGTATTCATATCACTAACTCACATAAAATCACATTCACCTTTTTCTTTCAAACACCCATATACAATATGTAAATCACATCACGTATACAAATTAAAATTCCTTTCTAAACAAAATTTACCCATACCTATAATTTTAATAACCATACAATATTATAAATTTAAACAAAATTTCCATTTTTCCCCATGCTTCCCCATGGCCAGCCCAAAATAAACTAGCTTTAATCCCTCCCAAATCACAAAGCATGCATTTTAACTCATAACAAACATGAAAAAACCAATAAATATAGGGGGGGAAAACGTCAAATGATCAAGATCAAACATTAGGAAGTGGAGAGAGAGAGAGAGAGATAATGTGTCGTCGCCATCTAAAGGAGAGAGAGAGAGTCGCCACCACTGATTCTAGAGAGAGAATGCCTACCACTGGTTAGAGAGAGAGAGAGAGAGGAGAGAGGGGAAGGGAAATGGGAGAAAAATTAGGGATTACCTCAATATATTTTGGTTTAAATTCACCAATATAATTTTCTATTGGTGAGTCCGTTAGTGATTTATCATGTCAACACACCACTGACTAGCTCATTGCCAAAAACATTTAAATTCATTAGTGATTCCATTAGTTGTTTCAAAAATTTAAAAATTTCTTGAAAAATCCCAAATTCACCATTGAATTTTTATCCATTAGTATTTTCATCGGCCAATCCAATTTCATGAATTCTTTCCAAACTCTTCATAATTCTCTAACTATTTTATAGTACATTGGTGGTTCCATCGCTGAGTATAAATTTCAGCAACTGATGTTAATTCATCGGTCATTCTGTTGATCGATTCTAATTTCATGCATTTCTTGTCAAACTCTTTGTAATTATCTAATCAATGTATCCATGGGTGAGTCCATCGATAATTTATCATTATTATAAGTCACCAATGAATTTATTGATGATTATTTAATAATTTATAAAGGCAATGATAGAAGACATACCGTAAAAAAAAAAAACATTAATTTGGCAACAATTAACTAAAACATATGAGTCAACGATATCATACCTAGAAGGAAAAAAAATATAAAAGATTGTTGGACACTCACCATCACTCCACTGTGGACATTGTCCACCACCAAAAGAGTTTGTTAAGACGTTTCAAACCCCACTAAAAAAGGCCACACGAGGACATCAAAAGAAGTCGTATGGGCCATTAAAGCAACACCACGGAAAAGAAAACCGAACAAAACAAATGAAAGTGAGCATCCACCTATATTCAATAAATCAATTCTATTTAATTCAATAATAAATTTTATTTTTTAAAAAAATCATTTAACAAAAAACAACAAATAAAAATACTCAAACAACAAATAAAAGACCTTAGATAACCCAGTTAAAAAAAATGAATGATAAAACAAAGGCCATAGAAAGCAGGAAAAATAAGGGGTGCAATCTCTAATTAAATAAATATTGAAGGATAAGATTAAAAAAATATTAACTTAAAAAATAATATTAAAAAACAAAGCAATTTGAGAAGAACCTCCTTAAACTGGGTTAATTTTCAAAACTTGCAACTCATATAATCTTGTATATGAGTTTAACCAAAAAGCTGAAATTAAAATTAATTAAATATTAAAAAATAAAATTGATAAAAAAAATTCAGTTTCAAAGATTTTGCAAAGAGGAAAAAACAATAATAAAAAAAAACAAGTATAAAATCTAATAAAAAAAATGAAGGGTAAAATAAAAAAATAATAATAATTTTACACTCAATCATTAGGCTATAAATTTTTTTAAAGGACAAGATAATAAAAATATTGTTCTCATCCGTGGGAGCAATGTTTTTACCATCTCTCCTCCAGTTTTTGTTTTTTTTTAAAAAAAAAAAAATTGGTAATAGCCTAAACATGATAGTACAGAAACATCAATTATTATCATTTTCGAAACAACCAAGCCAAAAAAATCAGCTATTTTAGGTAAAAAAGCCCTAAACGTCACTCCAATAATTGAGTCATAAAAATCAAATTTATTTGCTATGATGATGGGATTTCAACTTGAGATTGACTTCCCTCTTGCTCTGAGAAGTGATATTATGGGTTTTATCATTTGGTAATTAGTACGACATGGCAAGAACATCTGTTAATCTTATTTATCTATGAGTCTTAATAATATATATTTAGCTGGAAAAAAAAATTCTATGAAGTCATGTCTTTATTAATCAAAGTTCCAATAAGAGTTGAGGCTCAGTCATTAGATATTACATGGGATTTATCACTGTTAAATTGTGTACTGCAGGAGGAGAGAAACCCGTAGCTACACCACCTGCTGCAGCATTTGAACCAACCCAGTAATAAGCGTTGTGTTGATGTATAAATTCATGTTGAGTCTTGATAAAAGCCATTTGGCTCTCCCTCAGCATGCAATATGCTGACGTTTCCTTTTTGTTGTCTGCAGAGTATCTAAGAAATTCGAGAGATAAAATCTCCTCTCGAGGGCTAGTGAAGCATCCTGGTTAGTGTAAAGTTGTCCCTGTTTCAAGTGGCAGTGTAGTTTTCCAGACCTCTGCACTTTTATCCTTCCCTCAATCCCTTCTCATAACCACACACTTAGATTCATGTGTTGCCTTTTTAATGTTTTTTCATTTTCTATCTTGGAAAAAATTTAGGAATGAATGATAGTTTTAAATTAGTAAGACCACAACCTGTCTTGATCATAAATCAGTGATTGCTTTCTGAAAAAGAGTCCTGACGTTTACATTGATATTCTCAAAAGGATCTGCTAATGTCATAAATCCATCCAGGACTGGGATGCGAGTCCATTCACACTGGGCAGGCACAAAACATTCAAGAACTTTTAACTAAAACTGAAATGAATACTTACAGCAGTTTAACAAATAACTAGATCAGTACCCAGCGCCACATCATTTCCTAAAACGAAGCTGAGGTTCATGCCAAGAGGCTTATGCTAAACGGATGGAACTAGATCAGCAGCTTTATCTCATATGCTACATGGATGGAACTAGATCAGCTACTTTATCTCCCTAGATGAAATAGTTCTTATCTGACAGCCAATATCATTGGCAAATATGAGTGGCTAGCTATAGAAGTGAATAGCCTCGCCTAGAAAGAAAGAACTCATAATCAGGATGTCTGTTTACGGATGTCTGATTTCCCTTGTTTACTACAGCTCTGGCCATAAGAGATGCCGTCTCTGCAAGTGTTCTCAGCCGCTCCTTCATGATCACAGAAGGGTCTAAGCTTGGAGTTCCTGTTGTCTGGTTTACACTGTGCCGAGGCTGGAACCAGCATTCACCCTGGTCATGTAACACGGTACAAGGGTACAAATGGAATATGAGTACAAGAACAGCCACGACTCGAGATTGAAAAGCAAAGTTAAATGGCAGTTTCAAATAGCTTTTCCATTATTTAAGATTATTGCAGTCGATACTGAGTAGTTTTAATGAATCAAAAACAACACAAGGGCATTTTCAAAGTGCCGAAATATTCAACTCTTTCTGATATTTTGTTGCCTATAAAATGGTTATTCAAAATTAGATAATAGTTAGATAAATATAGACAGCACCAAAGAGATCTTTAGTTGGAAAGGTAAGAAATTGTACATACATTTTCCACATAGAGAGACATCAAACATAGTAATGTCTAAGAAGCCTATCACTTGACCATCATAAATGAGAGGACTGAACATAAATGAGAGGAATGAACATGCAAGGAGATTCCATCTCATCAGCAGCCAATATAAATGAACCAAGACCCTCATCAGTCAGTGAGTTGCTTCTACGTCAGTGAAACATCAATCATAATTAAAGAACAAATTCTTTAAGTTTTATCATATTTAGGTAGACAACATAACAAGCATAACATCCAAAAGTTTACTCAGAGAACAAATAGGGCTCCAACTCAATAAATAACAAGCTTGTCTAGGTAATAAAATATTAATTAAATTTAAAGTTGATAAATTAGTCATTTTAACATTGGTGGACTAGGAAGTTGCATGTGGAGAAATAGACTAGAGACCGCCAAACATCTCAACATACACACTTCCGCAATCAATTCACTGAAATTTACTTGCATGATAACACTATCACTATAATGCATTGAAGTCTGTACAAGAATAGTCTTTATAACTACCTGAGCATTATAACTCTGAAGGCCCACAACTGGAGAAACTACGCATTCATTTTTACTTGGGGAATCAAATTTGGCACTTCTATGAACCAAGTGGCCAAGTGAATGGTAAGTCAAAAATGCAGTTCGAAAGTTGCCATCTGGTATCCTATAGATCGGATACCATGCCACTGAATACCTGAAAACAGATCCCATAACGAGTCTATCAGATTTCTCTTGGCATGATTCAGTTATATAACAAGCTTCAATCCTAATTAGTGCTCTGAAAGACATTCAAGCTAGTTTTTTCAACCAACCAGGATCTGGGGTGCAAGTCATGTAGATTCAGAGAGGCCAAATTGGTGGGGTCCCCATACATTTTGCAACGTGAAGATGCGTTACCTCTAACAAGCTCTTGTATCCTGTAATTAGCAGAATCAGTAATGAGGTTGTTATACATTTAATACAACTTCCAATGGGAGGTAAAAGAAGCCCTTACTTCTCATATAATGGTTGTCTTTGCTGAGGTTGTTCTGGTTCAAAGTATTCAAAGAGTAGCTCTGCATCATCAGAACATGCGACATCAACTGATTGAGCTGCAGCTGTGGTACGAGGCTTAGGAATCAGTACAGAAAATATTGGAAGGCGACCAACTTTAGAATCCTCTGATGATTCACTAGCCTCATGTGTACCAAAAATCCCATGATCAGGAGCCTTGTTTATGGGTTGGCTTGTATGGTTTTTGAATAGTTGAATTGCTGATAAAAAGGGAACAAAATAGCCACGAAACGAAACACAATCCAAACCCAAGCTCTTAGAATTCTCAAAATCTTCAGCCCTTACTTCTAAACCATAATTCCCATGCTCTTCATACCACTTCCAGAGGCATCCCAATGGGATATATGGTATCTCATGTCTGCATGGTCGCGCACCAACAAGCCAGTCACACAGACAAGTTTGGCAGCATGATAAACCTGGCAGTTGGCCAATAACAGGAGAAGAAAAATGAAGAAATCTTTCAAACTCTGCAACTGGACTGCCAGTGGACATCTGAATAGCTTCACATTCCATCTGTACCCTGCATGCATCCTTCACTGCTTGTATTATCTTTATTGATTTATCTTCAAAAGCTGAAAATTGTTGATCAGAGTATTCACTAGTTGAACTGTCAGCTTCAACATGCTTCCTGTTGAGCTCAAACATCCAACCAGCAGAATTATTCAACTTTTGACTGTGGTCATCTTCCTTGGGAGAACAACTTGCATTTCCAGAACCTTGGCATGTGCCCAACAACGATGAAGAAACTAGGTTTTGAGAATCAAAACTGGCGTTTTCTTGAACATTTCTCAAAGTGAAATCTTCACGAGCTGGTCTATCAGAAGGATCTGGTAATGAATTACCAAATCTAGCAGAGGTGGCCAATTCAGAATCTCTTACCCCAATGGGTATCCATTTCTGCATAACTGACCCAGAACTATGGTTTTGCTTACAGTGCTCAGCAAGTGTAATTTCTTTTTCCATTTGGAGACCTTTATTAAAAAAAAGATGAGGAAGGTATACTGGAGGTGGCACCTTGAGCGCATTTTGGTCCAACAAATTGCTCAGCTTTGCTGGTGAGTTACCTTGATTTTCTGAATGGTGGTGTCTTGGGCTGGAAACAGCATCATAAGTACTTTGAAGTGGCTGTAATGCATCTGGGAAAACTTGCAAGCTGTTAATTGATTCTGAATTCGCGCATTCAACTCTGCTGGGCAGGAACCCAACCATCAAAAAAGTATTCATAGAATGAGTTCTTGAAATAGATTTCCCTCCTTTTTGATCATCCACTTGAGCTGTGAGACCAAATGTTTCATCCTGTCGCATGCCAGTCTTTGCACGAGTATTAAAGCTGGCCTTGTTGGAACTGTGGCCCCTACCATGACAGCTGTAATCTAATTTGGAACCTAGACTATTTTTTCTTTTCAACTTCTTAGAAACCTTGTCTTTCAGCAGTTTTTTATTCTCAGTTCTTGATACTGTATTTACCTCAGCAACAATACAGTTCCTTTTAAGTGAAGGAGTTTCTTTCAAACTCATGTCTGACTGGAAGCATACCGGAGATATCTTAGTTTCAGTATCCACACCATTCCTCTGAACCTTTTTCCAGACAGAATGGTTGATTTCCTTCCCTGCCCGGACATGCAAATTTCCAAAACCTCCATATTTGTGAGCACCAGCACTCCTGGGTAATGCTTTTATTTGCTTGCCTTTCTTGCTTGATATAAGTAATTGAGCGTCACAGCTGCTAAAATTCTGACTGCCATGCTTTGAGCCCTCAGTGTGGTGATAGGTATCTACAACACCATTAAATGAATTTTTATACGATAAAGACCCCTTTCTGGAATTGCAACCTGGAGCTTCTAAAACGCTACCTCTGCTGCTAGCTTCATGAAATGGTTTTGAACGATAACTACCATTAGGGTCATCATCACTGTTTGAACCAATAGATACATAGTCCAACACTAAGGAGGAACCAGGTGCATATGAGAAATCTTTGGATTGCTTATCATCACAACAGCTGATCTGACTGGAGCCCTTTCCTTTTGTCAGTATAATGATTTCAGAATTTATCATTTGATACTCCCCAGGAAAATTATGAGCTATACAAGGTATAATGTCTTCCACTGTAGCCACTTCATCAATGTTGGATGAGCAGATCGTAGATGTTTCAGAATTGCTAAATCTAGGATCTCCTTCAAAATCAATCTGGTTACTGCTACCATCTGGCAATGAAACTTCTGGTGAAGTTGCAGAATATATTAGTCCATCTCCATGATCATAACTACAGGCTTCAGAAGTTGAACTTTCATGACCATACTCGGACAAAACTTCTGGTTGAGCTGATCCAGTATCACTTGAAACTCTCTTGTTCAGTTTTCCCCTCCTGGTTTTTTGCCGAGATTTTTTATTTGCAGACTTGTCTACATTAGAACTATTAGCTTCAAGTGAACTAACAGCATTACATTCTTTTGGGGTCGAAACATAGAAATCTGGGCAAGTGACAGAACTCTGGCATGAAGGAATATCAGGGAATACATTTGATCTTGTCTCTTTATTGGGAACCTTATTTTGAGACTGATGCCATGCACCAGTTTCAAGAAAATTTCTGGTGCAGGACTTAATGGAATAAGGTGGATCAGGTTGAAGCCCTCTCCTTGCCTTTGGTTGATCGGCCCTGAATGCATTTCTAGGTGGAGTCGAAACCAGTTGCAAACCATCCATATTCACCTGAATTACAGATCCAAACCAATTGTGTTGATCAAAATGTCTCACTAAAAGTGCAACAATCCTCCACTATTCATCTGATTTGAGCGTAAGCAATGTCAAGATTGCACCTACAGTAAATAAATAGACATAAACCAGAGTCAAATTAAAACTGCACTAGAAGCCTATGCCAAATTAGAACAAGATAGAAAACCCAAGACCCAAGTGATACAAGCAATCAAAGAAAAATGAGCAATTTGATCCGACAAACCTTCCACGATTAATGTAAATTAACCACTTAAGGGAAAAAAGAATTGTCAGAACTGGCAACAAATTTTCTAGTTATTATTTATATATCCTAGGAATCTAACTCGAAATCTAGGTTAAGGAGTCAGAATTGAGGTATGTCTACCTTTAAGCTACTCGCAGACTTGAAGAACCTATTGCCCTCTTGATGGAAAGGATGTTGGCACCACTTGTCCGCAAGACTGTTTTTGTCTCTTTGTTTTACCTGAGTTATCAGAAATCTAAAATGAGCAATAGGCATAGGGAAAGTTATTGGCTCTAGGAACAAATTATATGGCACCATACTGGCAGAAAGCATCTCTTGAACAAATAAAAGCAACAGTATAACTCAATTGATGTATCAAAACAGCAAGCATCATAAACTCTAACCACAATGTCCAAATAATGAGTTGTAAAATAGCCATCAGTGGTATATTGTGAGGTACAAAGAAGAAAAACCAGAAGTGAGTAATAAATGAGCTGTTATAAACAAATCAAAAAAATTTGAATATAGTAGTTAATCAGTTTTACCATGCAATTGTCAGACAAGCAACATGCATGTAACAACCAAAACCATTACCTTTGATGAGTGTTCCTCCAATCAACAGAAGACACTTTACAGATCTGAAAGTAGCCATGCATAAAAAGAAAGACATAAAAAATTTATGAAAGTTCTAAGAGGAAGAAGCATATGTTAAATGCAAATGGTGAAAGGAAAATACATGTCCTGGGGGAAGTAGTTCTGATTATTTTCTTCTGTAAATGGCCTCAATGAGTAAACCTCTCCTTGACTGAAACCTCTGATTGCTACTGTGGGTTCTTTGAAGCTCAGAATCTTTTGATGTGCCTGTCCAAGTTATAGAATAAAAGAGGGATCAATTCCTCAATAAGCATGAAATAAGTATCTCAATACAGTTTCAACAACAGAAAAGTCACACGGGTCAAATTATTACTTAAAAGTCTACATGAGCGACCTTGCAGCATTTTCTAACTCAGAACCATGCAAAAAAGGAACCATGCGGCATTATCCTGATTGAAATCCCCTCAAAGCTTCCTTATTAATTATATAACTCAATTCAGATTTACTAACTCAACCATGCTTTGAGAATGCATTAACTAGAAGATTGCACGATATCCAAGAATGCATTAACTAGGAGCAGAATCTAATGATTGTAACTTGCCAACAAATATCCAAGGGTAAAAGTTCACCTACCAAACATGCCAAAAAATCATCACCGCAAAACCTAAAATTAAGAAGTTAATCAATTACATATGACAAACAAAAAGATAAGAAACGATTCAATGATATACGACAAGTAGGGACTGCACGAGCCAATTTGGTTGTATAAAACAAATAGTATGTTCATGACAATAAACAAGATATTGTTTACATATCAAGTTAATCAATTGCAAACACCAACATAAGAAAATTTCTCCACAGAAAAGGCAACCAAATAACTCATTGCACTAGAAAGCAGTCAATTCTTAGAAACAACAGAAATACGACAATATTAATGATCAAACACAACATTAAGCTTATCCAAAACCATTTAAAACTGTGCCCATACAACGATTTCTTCGCTTTGATAACAAAAGAAAGAGCCCCTTGTGACTAAATCAACATAAGATACACCATTTATATCGTCCAACTCCAATTGTTTCAATCTAGCTCCATAAAGGAAAATACAAGTGAATCCGGGGAGAAAAAAAAAAGAGCTTGTATGTGTTTATTGAGTTCCAATCCAAACATATTGAAAATTAATTATGAGACCAAAAAACCTCACAAACAAGACAATCATTCTGTTAACTACCAAACCTAATTTTTCTTGTCTTAAAACCAACAACATAAGATATACCGTTTATATTGTCCAACTCCATTCATTTCAATCTACCTCAAACAATAAATTTTTATTGAGTTCCAATCCAAACAAATTAAAAATTAATTATGAGACCAAAAGACCTCACAAACAATTCAATCATTCTGTTAACTACCAAACCTCATTTTTCTTGTCTTAAAACAAAAATTACATATGATCATCTTACACAAAACAAAAAAAGAACATGAACATCAAAACCACCTAGAAGAACAAAGAAACCTTTGAATAACAAGAAGGAATTGAAAAGACAGTAAAGAAGATTAAAACTCACCAGAAAAAAAAAGGTTTTGAAACCCAATTCAATCAAAACAAAGCCAATGAGCAAATTTAAAGAAAACCCACCAAGAAATAAGTAAAAAAAAAACCAGAGAGAGTATCTGAGAATTGAAGGCTTGATACCAAATTTGACTAAAAGAGTCCCCAAAAAAATCTGTCTAAAAGTGAAAAAGAAACAAAATGGTGTCCACCAAATATAGCAGTGAGATATAAAAACCAATAAAGATGAAGTAAGCAAGCAACCACCACAATCCAGGCCATACCAGCTATACTTGTCGAGGAAATTTACCATTTTTAGACCTTTATGTCTAAAAACAAAGCAGACCCACTAATCCATGCTCTAATGAATTAATATCTTTCCACATATTGATTATTACATGCATTCATTAATCTCTAAAAAAATCCAATCTAAATAACAAAGAATTAAAGACGGAAAACAAACCAGACAAAGTTGCTTGCTGCTACTGCTACCACTTCTCTCTCTTCTCTCTTGCTTTCAACGGCTCTTTTTCTTTCGTTGTTTGCTTCCTTGAATTTAAAATTGTCTGTGCAAAAAAAAATGAGAGGAGCATAAAAAAGGCAAGAATGCTTTTCGCACCTGGAATTTGTAAAGATTATTATCCATTTTTTATTTTAAAAAAATAAAAAACTAAAATGGGTTATGGATACACTTCTTCATAACACGTGGATTGGGATGTAGTTATAAATTTACCAACATCAATGACGTGGCTGTTGGGATAATATATTTTTGCAAATTTCATTAATTATTATTAGAATGACCGCAACAAATTGTTATTTTTATATTTTTAAAATATAATACAATTATTAAATTACAAAAATTATTTTATGTTGTTCTCTATCATATTTTTAAATTAAATCTAGTTAATTAAATCCATTAGTTGATTCAAGTCTTAAATTTTTTATTTTTTAGGAAACATTATTATGATTTGGATATATTTTTTATATTAGAAAAATTTTAGATCGGTTTGCGACAAGATGCAAGACACTAATCTAATTATATTATAAACAATATTGAGATAATTCATAAAAAATATATATATAACTTATTGATTTTAAAATATATTTAAATCATAAATTTTATGATGATTAAAGGATAATTAATAATATTATATTAGATACTGTCTTACATCCATTTAAAAAAAAAATTAGTCTCCATATATTAAATTTATTTCTCTCCTCTTATTGCAAATTTATATTATTCTTCTAAAATGATTGTTATTTTTATGTTTTTATTTTATTTTAACTTTTAAAATATTAATCCTAAAATTAATTTTTTTATGTCATGTTTGGTCATCATAACATCACAACTCTAAATAATCCCAAAACAAATTGTTTCAATCTTGCAAACAATAATAAACAATCATTTTCAAACTCAAATGAAACATAAGAATCTTAATTTTAATAACATGATCCAAATGATTTAAGATTAGGATACTTTTATACAAATTAGACTGATATATATATATATATATATATATATATATATTGGATAGAGAGATTGCATAGAAAATTTAGGACCATGGCTGATGGACACGAGATAAGATTTCCTTACAAAATTTAGAACCATGACAAATGGACACGAGGCCAGGGACCGAGTTTTTTTCTCTCGAGATAAGGTTGCTCAGACACTGAAGCGAAGGGCATTCTCCTGCACAAATTTTGATACCGAATTTATCACCATGAACTGCAGCATTCCATTTCACTCTTCACCGCTCCTTCCCTTACTTTCAAGCCCCGTACAGAAACCTCAATGGAAGGCACAGAGACTACTTTGGTCTTCTAGCAAAGAGCCTGCTAGAATTGCTAAGCATAACCAAAAAATGACAGCAAGAACAAGGGCCATTGCTGAATCCCTCATTCTTGGAGTCGCTTCTGAACCTAGACCTCGCGATGTATCAGTTCTCCTACAAACAGGGTTAGTTATATATGCGCACACATTGCAAGATTGATTCAAGAAATTAAGTGTATATATATTTATATGGTACCCTCACTCCTGTTAATTATCTTGTACTTATAACAGTGCTGTGCTTCTTCTAGCGTATGGGATAGCCAATTTCATCTTTCCAGCTTTCATCTCCGATTACTATGAATTTGACAAGGTGAGTGAAGAAGACATAAAGCCTAATGATGCTGCTGATCCCTCGGATGAAGCGGCTGATCCCTCGGACGACGAGGCTGATCCCTCGGATGATGAGTGAAGCACAGCCCCAGCAAGCATAAGCAAAACCCAGAGAACTCGAAGATCATTGTGTTTCCATCATATATTACTGGGGTACAGGCGTGGGCAATCTAGCTTCGGCTTTGTTCCAATTTCCCATTATCTTTGCTCAGTTTTGACAACAAAAAAAAAATCATGCTAACATTTGTTTTGTATACCCCCAAACTATTTCTTCTGACCGAGTTCAATCCCTAATAAAAAAAAAATTCAATTGAGTTTGTATCGAATTAGTAGTAGTTACCCAATCACTCATCCTCAAACTAAATTTTGGAGTATAACAAAAAAAAAAACTAAATTTTGGGGTGAAATATGGGACTGAATGGAAAAAAGTATTTTGTTTGCGGACTTAATTGATAAATGATTACTAGTTGGGGAGCATATTTGTTTTTCTGTCTATTTGTTTTATTATGCATTTCTGGGCAACTCTTTCCTTTTATTTTTTTTTTTTAAATGCCTTTTTCTACACATAGAACGAAACAAGAAATGGAGAGCTTTTTTGATGCAATTAAAACACAAATGCGCTATTTACATGATACGTTGTTGTTCAGAAATTTATTTTTTTTTTGTAATTGAGTTAAATTGATAAATAAATTTAATTTATATAATTAAAAAAGAATAAAATTCAATTTAATTTATTATCTATATTATTTTTATTATCTTCATTTTATTTTTCCAAAGGTCTATAAAAAAGTTAGATATATGGGTATTTTAGAAAAGATAATTTTAATATTAAATTTTTAATCTTTAAAATTATAAATTAAAAAGGTTGGCCTCCTATTTAATTTTGTATTGAATTTATTTTATTTTTTCAATCATTTGAAATTTAATTCATGAACCTCAAAATAATTTAAACATGAAATTTTATTAAAATTTGAGGGTTTTCAAATATGCTATGAAAGATTTGATCGGGACTACAAAAAGATCAAAAGCTTGATCATGGAACTCAATATTGTCGAAAGAATGGCTTCCCTTACAAATCGAACAAAACACATTTGATCGAGTTCGAAAGGTTCAAAAAGGAAAATTCTTGTATTAATTAGCATGATCTAATTAACGTGTTAATCCAAACTAAGAGGTGCAAGTAACATATATATAGTGTCATAAATTAACTTTTAAAAAAAACAGAAAATATATTGTTAAATTTGTGTTAAAGAAGACAATATATGAGATGATAGATAAGAAAAACTAGTACTTTTAATTTATTGTCGAAATACGTCCATGATATGCTGCTAATTCTATGTATTGTAAGATCTGGAGGTCTCTGATCAGTACAATGGATATTATATTTGTTGGGATTAGCTATCCTTTCATAGCCATAAAAAATCAAACATCCTTAAATTTAAAACCATTACATGTTAGGATCTTTCATTGTTTTCCAGACACAACACAACACGTAAGATCTAACATGGTTCAGCGATTTGTCGACATCAATGAAATTGTTGTTTTTAATTAACCAAAAGTGAAAATACACATTGTAATGAGGAGGAGAAAAACCTCTCTATTCAACTCTAACTCCTCTCACACTCACAGCACTCTTACTCTATTCTTTGGTGTCTATCGGCTCTCATAACCCCCTCTATTTATAGCTGAAATGGAAGAGCAAACCTACCTATTTCAGTCAATAATGGCAGCCACTTCTTGCCACCATTTTCAGCATTTAGGTCACCTAATTTGCTGTCATTTTGACCTTCGCCATGCAGCCATATATTGGACGTGGCTAGCTGCTGCCATTTGTGTCCACACATAACACCACGAGCAAGTTTGTGATAGCTAATTCGGCAAATAGCTTCAAAATAAACTCAAGCAGCAGGTATTCAAATTCAGCATATATCATTGTACATCCCTAGCCCATGTATATATGATGTATGCATGAGGTGATAGAATTCGTTGTTGAAAAAATTATGAATTCAAATGTAAGAGCAAGTCATTGATTGCAAAGTGGCTGAACAAAACAAGCAGGACATTAGAGTCTTTGGCTATGCGTTAGCTTCTGTGTTTTTTATCAAACTCAATAACATAATGTTTGGTTATCTTCAGCACCTATGTTTTGGCTATAAAACCCATAAAAATTTGATGTTTCACCTGTGGTTTTACACAAACTATATTGAAAATGAGTGAAATTACAGGACCTAGGAAGCCTTAAAATATTAAGGAAGCGTTTGTTGCATAAAATATTTGATAGAGATGCTAAACTTGAGCATCTCTAAGATTTGGAAAGGCTGATATTCCTATCACAATTATACACCATTACGGTGCTAAACTCCAGGTCTTCCACTATCATTCTCACACTCTTTCCAATTAACAAAATACTAAAATAGCTCCGTATTTTACTGTAGCTTCTCCCACATTTTACTGAATTCGTCCAATATATTTACTAACTTGTCCTTGGAAGAGAAAGACACTTACGGGTATTTTTTGTATTTTTATATGGGATATAATTTGTATTCTAGAATTGGTGAAGAGTCTGAATATCTTTTGCTTTGGGAGAAGGGTTTTTTTGGTTTTTCCTATTCTTGAGCATAAGGAAATTACCAAAATAACCTTGGATTTTAAAACACATGCTTTTGTCTTCAGGGGTATCAGTGTTTTTTAGACTCCAGTTTTTTTGTAAATTTCGTATGGGGTCAGGGGTGTTTTGATATTTACAAAAAAAAACAAAAAACAAAACTAAAAAGTTGTTAGCGCGTGATAAAAACACGTCAACGTGTTGAGGTTGTCAAAACCATTTAGGCAGCATGTGACACCTTCTCAGGTGTCCAAAAATATCCAACCGTTGTCTCAGGAGAAGTGTTGCGGGGCGGCGCTTCGTCCTGACCGACGCATGTTGTCGAAAGGGTTGCCATTAGGCGGTGGCTATATTTCTTCTTCTCCACCCTCTTTTCTCTCTCCTCCACTCACCCAAAGTTCAAAAATGTCCTAACTTTTTATATTATTTTAATTGTGGTTCTTATAATTTTTATTGTTCTATATTTGCTTTAAATTCTTTTTATGATTTTTTTATTTCTTCCTTTAGTATTTTATTTCTATGTTAGTTTTGGTCATCTTTATTCTAATTGATATTTATCTTGCTTTTCACCCTTCTTCTAATTGATTTTATTTTTCATTTTATACCTGATTTTTGCTCTCTCTCTTTTTTTAATTTGTCCTCATTCTTTTCATTATAATTTCTTTTGGTTTCATTTAATTTCTTAATTGAATTTTTTTTTCAGATTCATCCCTCATTGTTTGATTTTATTTGATTTTAATGCCAAATTTGATCTTTATTTTTTCAAAACTAGTTTTTAAACCCGACCTACGGCAAGTTCTAGATCACAAATCGAGTGGGTTGGTCAAGGTTACCCGGATTAACTTGGCCTAAAAAATATTCAACGGGTTTTAAAAAAAATTACAAAGAAGTTGCATCCTTATTTTTTTTAATTATGGTTTTTAAACCCGGTCCGGAGGTCAACCCTAGGCAAGTCATAGGTCATAGGTCGGGTTGGCTGGCCAGGGTTACCCGGGCAACTAATTTTTTTATTTTACAAATATGTAAAATGACATTATTTTGGTCAAAATTTTATTAAAAAAATCAATGGGTTTTATAACAGGTTTTAAAAAAAATTAATATTTTTTTTTGTTTCATCCCTTGACATTTAGTTTATTGAGGATTTTGCTTCATGATTTTTTCAAGTCTGCCTTCTATAATGTGGTATCAGCCTTATAACCGAGGTCACAAATTTAGAAGGTTAGGTTTAATTGACTTCTATTTTTTTAGTATATTTTTAAAATTTTGTTTTCCAACATTTGGTTGGTTACGAATTAGCCTTTGTTTTTTTTTTTTGAAGTTATCCCGATCTCATGTCTTGAGTTACAGATTTAATGGGTTGACCCGAGTTGACTCGGGTCTTTTTCTATTGTCACCTTTTTTTATATTAGAGATATTAATTTTTTATTAATTCAGTTTATTTATTGTCATTACTTTTTTAAAATATTATTAGATTAGCTGGGGTTATTAAATCCGGTCGATTCAATGATCATATTCTTTTATTTTTTTTAAAATCCCAAGTTTTACATGAAGTTTTTTTTATTTAAAAAAAATAGTCCCACATGCAATGTAACGCAGATCTCTATTTAGTGAGTGCCAAAAGCTGCAACAAACCCCATTAAAAAGAGTGAAAAAATGAGAAGAAACTCTCAATAGAAGGGATGGAACACAACACATGTACAACTTGCAAAAAAAAAAAAAAAAAGTAGGGTTAAAGTAAAATTAATTATAAAAGGAAGAGAAAAAAAAGAAGTAGATGAGCAATACCATTGCCGGGATCCAAGATACAACATATGTTGATACTCATACATCAACTTCATCAACATTCTTCACTTCAGATAAAAAAAAAAAATAATTGGATAGTCAATATCGTCACTGGATTTAGCAAAGAAGTTGGAATGAAGCCAAGAAATCCGGTTTTTGTTAAACCACTGTTTGGACCGGACCGAATCTTAACAAGCTTGAAATCAGCACCCTAAGAAATTAAGTTCATGGATTAATTTCTTTTCACAAGAGAAAAAATTCCATCTCTATCAAATATCTGGGCAAGATAGACTATGAAATGGCAAAAGATAAAAACAAGCCGTGTGGTTTTGTTTTAGTGGCACAAGGCCTTTCCGATAGTTGGAGGAACATGATAAGACGGCGGGCAAGGGCTATAACTCACAAAAGTAGAGTCTACTAGAGTTTTGTTGCCGTGCTAGACAGCGTATGGATTAATTTTTTTTAATATAAAATAATATTTGAAAGTTAGTCTGGATTAACTTTGTATATTTAAGATAACTCTAGAAAAAAAATATAAAACTTAAAATTTAATAACTTAATATTAATAAAAAAATTAAAATTAAATCTATCTAATCTTTGAAACCTACAACTCTATATGAAATCGAGATGATTATAAAAAATTATGAATAAAATTTTTAACCATTAAAAAATTAAAAAGAAATAAATAGTAATTATAATAATAAGAATGAAGTCTACTATAAAAACTAATAAAAAATAATTGAATAAGCAGACAAATGAAGTAAAAATCCATTATTTTTATCAAAAGCCATTTGATAATTAAATTGAGCAAAAAATAAGAAAATCACAAAACCTCTTCATTTATAAG
>Ga0325411_1000615_pt1 | contig 37639 bp, 16 predicted proteins | sample PopdelMetagenome_13_FD_206181 | JGI IMG/M metagenome (GOLD analysis project Ga0325411, IMG submission 206181) | Populus deltoides microbial communities from Bellville, Georgia, United States - Xylem-PdIQD-R4 | ecosystem: Host-associated > Plants > Phyllosphere > Stem > Wood/Secondary xylem...
GGGGCGGCGGCGTGGCGCATGAAAATTGAAAAAGGAAAGGAAGGTCTGTGGGGGAAAGCTGCAGGAAAAAAAAGACTCTGTTGGGGAATGGAAAAAGAAAAAAAGGTCTGTGCGGAAAGCTACACCACGCCTTTTAAAGTATTACTTAACTTTAATGGAGGACTGAAAATTTAGCTGCGTGCACACTCACCTGCCGACAAAGTTTCCAAGCGTCCTTTAAAGTTGATGGAAAGATTGATAGTGCGTTTCTTCGTTGTCGTTTATTCCTTTACAAGAAAGATGCATTATTAAAAAATTGATTTGAATCATTTCCGGAGAATATTTGTAAGATATTTGAATCAAATCCACAAGTATATTTGTACATAATAATCCCTGTAAAATATTAAATCTTCATTTTAGCCCTTTAATGTTGATTCATGGACCTATCTTATTTATATCTGTGGATAATATTTTATAGAAAAAAATCACCGATCAACCTACAAATATCTTAGGCTCATCGTCCCACTAAACATGAGAGGAAAAAAATTTCAGTACCAGAAATTCACCAAAAACCAACAAAATTACCTGACGGAATGTTATTGTTGGTAAATTGTGGTAATAATTACCGACAACCACTATTCCATCTGTATTTCAGTTGGTATATACTGACGAATTTATTCCGTCAGCATATATCAATTAAATTACTGATAGAATACATAGAATTTGAAAAAAAAAATGGTTCGATGACGTGGAAGCTTTTGCTGGCGATTTTACCAATAGACTTACTAAGAAATTCAAAACGGGATCTCCATACAGTGACATAACTAATTTACCATTAAACTTACTGACAGAATCACCAATAAAATAAATTCATCAATATTTTCATCGTTAAGAGCTAATATATAACCACTCTGTCGACAAAACGAGTAGTAGGAAAACGTGCATGAGTTTTATTATGTGTCATCTGTAAACGAGTAGGTCATTTTAAATTTTATATATTTACAGTCATTACCATATGCATTTATGTTCACATTTATATATATTATAGTAATTGTCATATGCATTTATTAGAAAAACTGTATTAACTTATTTTTTTAGGAATTGTTTTAATATTTGTCTTTTTTATATCTTAGTATTGACATATATTTTGTACTATCTGAAAGAATTGCAAACTCTGTGGTTTCTTGTATATATTAAGAAGGCTGTAATATACGTGATTTATACAGTTTGCAGAATCTATTCTAGGAAAGTAAATAATCTATTCTAAGAAGGTCAATCACAATAACTGTGATTGCCTCAATCTCAACAAATACAATAGGAAACAGTAAATACAATTGGAAGAGATGCTATTACAATAGTTTTCCAATATCTTTCCTTTAACACTCCCCCTCAAGTTGGAGTGTGAATGTCGATTACTCCCAACTTGCGAAGATGGGACTGGAACAGGGGTGCAGGCAGTGGCTTGGTGAAAATGTCAGCTACTTGGAATTGTGTTTGCACATGAGCTGTCTTGAATTCGCCATTTTGAATTTTCTCACGAACGGTGTGGCAATCCAATTCGATGTGCTTGGTTCGTTCATGGTAAACTGGATTGGTTGCAATATAGAGTGCAGCTTTGTTGTCACAAAGTAAGGTGGCAGGTTGTCGATGGCTTACTTGTAGATCCTGTAAAAGGTATCGCAACTAAGTAAGTTCACAGGCGGTGGCTGCCATAGATCGGTATTCAGCTTCGACGGACGACCTTGAAACAGTAACTTGTTTCTTGCTTTTCCATGATATAAGGGACCTGCCAAGAAATATACAATATCCAGTAACTGAGCGCCTTGTAAAAGGGCATCGTGCCCAGTCTGCATCGTAATATGCAGTCAAGTGCAGTGGCCCATTCGAGGAGAATAACAACGCTTGGCCGGGAGCTCCTTTGAGGTAATGAAGGAGCCGACGTGCTGTGTCAAAATGGTAATTCTGAGGTTCATGCATAAATTGGCTAAGTGTGTTCACTGCATATGTGATTTCGGGCCTTGTAATGGTAAGATAGATTAATCGTCCAATAAGTCTCCGATAACATGTAGGGTCTTTAAGGGGGTCACTCCCTGTAGGCATAAGAGCAACATTTGCATCCATAGGAATCTTCTCAGGTTTAGCACCAAGCAAACCTGCATCTTCCAAGATATCCAGTGTATGCTTTCGCTGGCAAAAAGAAATGCCAGATTTGGATCGTGCAATCTCAACTCCAAGGAAGTATTTTAAAGGGCCGAGATCTTTAATTTTGAAACGGGTGCTGAGGAAATGTTTAAGGTCTCGGATGACAGCATCATTATTCCCAATAATTATAATATCATCAACGTATAACAAAATGACAGTGAAAGATTTGCCCTGTGTTTGTGTGAACATTGAATAATCGACTTTAGATTGAAAAAAACCAATGTGTTGTATGGCAGATGAAAACTTACAGAACCAGCTTCGGGACGCCTGTTTCAAACCGTATATGGATTTATGGAGGCGACAGACCGTGTGCTCCCCTTGACGCCGATACCCTGGCGGTGGAAGCATATAGACTTCTTCATGGAGGTCGCCGTGCAGGAAGGCATTGTGCACATCCATCTGATGCAGGGGCCAATTGCAGACAGTAGCAACAGTAAGGAGACAACGAACAGTGATGAGCTTAGCAACAGGGGCAAAAGTTTTGGTGTAATCGATGCCCTCAGGCTGGGTGTAGCCCTTGGCAACCAAGCGGGCTTTGTATCTTTCAATGGAACCATTAGACTGGTATTCAACCTTGAAAACCCACTTACAACCGATCAGACGATGACCAGCAGGCAAGGAAGTGAAAGACCAGGTGTTGTTCTCCTTCAAAGCTGTGATTTCAGAATTCATAGCGGCGACCCATTGAGGGTGATGTCGTGCCTCCTCATAGGAGCTAGGTTCAACCAATTGAGAAATATGATTGATAAATATACGATGAGGTGCAGAGAAATTGGAGTGAGACACATACCGAGTGATGGGGTAACGGGTGCCAGACGTGTCGGAGGAGGGATCGGCAGAAGCAAGTAGAGCGGCATGATGAGCTTGGTAATCTTTGAAGCGGGTAGGGGGTTTTATGGGGCGGCTGGATTGGCGAATGGGCAGTGGATGGGCGGCCATGGAAGGAGTGGGGGATGTAGAGGGAAGGTGTGGGATGATGGATGAAGGAGGTGAGGATAGGCCAGTGATGGGTGTAGGTGGGGTGGGATTGATGGGAAGCAGGGAAGGAGGAGGGGGACTGGAAGGGGAATTAGGGAAGACTGGTTGGGGCGGTGGGGCTTGGTTAGGGATGGGTGCAGAGAGAAGTAATGGGTCAGGGGAGGGGTTGGGTAGCACAGTAGAGTCATCCTAGGTTTCGGGCGGGGATGTAGAGAAAGGGAATATGTATTCATGGAAAACCACATCTCGGGAGGAAATTTTTTTTTTGTATGGTAAGGTCATAAAGACGGTAGCCTTTTTTACCGAGGGGGTAACCAAAAAACACACATTGACGAGCCCGTGCATCAAACTTGTGTTTAGGGAGAAGATTGGTGGCATAACACAAACAGCCAAATACTTGCAAAACAGAGTAATCGGGAGATCTGTGATGTAATAGTTCAAATGGTGATTTGTGTTTGAGTAAGGGTGTTGGAAGACGGTTTATAAGATAACATGCAGTTTGTAAACTTTCCCTCCAAAAACACAAGGGAATGTTGGCTTGGAAACATAGTGTCCTACCAACATTTAAGAGATGACGATGTTTTCTCTCGACAATACCATTTTGCTGGGGTGTATATGGACATGAGTGTTGGAAATGAGTGCCTTTGTTTTGAAAGAAAGATTGGAGAGACATAAATTCACTCCCATTATCAGAACGCAAGGATTTGATAGGAAGGTTGAACTGGGTGTGGACCCAAGAAAAAAATGATTGAATTACCCTTGTGTTTCCGATTTAAAATTTAGAAAATGGATCCATGTAAATCAGGTAAAATCATCCACAATGGTTAAGAAATATCGGGCACCAGTATGAGTATGTATTGTATTTTGTGCGGTCCCCAAATATCACAATGAATTAAATCAAAAGGTGCAGTGAACGATTTTGAAGTAGATGCAGAGAAAAATAAACAAGTTTGTTTTGCTAAAGGGCAAACATCACAAACATGATTTGGATCACAGACAATTTCTGGAATTTTATTTGAAAGTAATTGAATAGGGGCGTTGGATGGGTGGCCCAAACATTGGTGCCAAAGATGGGAGGTGTGGTGGACATGGTGAGCTAGATTTGGATTTTGGGTAGCTGTGAGGTAGTAGAGGCCATTAAATTGCTTGCCCAGGCCAATCGTCCTCCTCGTGGTCACGTCCTGCATAATACAAAACTTATCAAAGAAAATCACAATACACTGCAATCCTCGTGTCAATTTGCTCACAGATAATAAGTTCACATTGAATTGAGGGACATTAAGGACTCCATCAAGAGTTATTGTTTCAGATACTTTAATGGACCCAACGTTGTGAATTTCTGCTTTTCCTCCATTGGGTAACCCAACAAAATCATGAGGAGCATGAAGCATGTTAAGTGTAGGTGCAAAACATGAAATGTGATCTGACGCTCCACTGTCCATTATCCAGTATATATTTGAATGTGGGTTATGCTGTGATAGATTGCAGGTAGGTGTAACAGTACCTGTTGCATGTGCACGTGAAAAATTACCGGATTGGTTGTGCAGGAGAGCAATCAATTGATTATATTCTTCGGTGGTGAAAGTTGGACTTTCATTTGGCTTACTGTCATGCAGTCATGCATTAAGGTGGAATCCCTATCAACAGTGTAGGCAATGGGTCTCTTATTCTTTGGCTTAACATTCTTTCCATGTAACTTATGGCCCACAGGAAAACCATTGACATAATAACAATTTTCCACCGTGTGGGTGTCTCCATCACAATAAGAACAATTGAGAAACTTCTTCTGATAAGGACCGTGCTTCCCTTCTCCATGACCAACACCAGGGGATTTTGTTGCCATTTGATTCCCGGGTCTTGTACCACCTATGATGTAGCGATTGGTCTGCATAGCATGGGGTCCGATCTGCCGATTTGCCACATCCATTTGCCGCTCGTGTTGGATGATTAAGCCATGAACACGCCGTGTGTCTGGGATCGGTGACATCATCAGGATCGACCCACGCATTGTTGAGTAAGCTTCATTAAGACCCATTAGAAACTGCATGACTCTCTCCTTTTCTTCTCTTGAGGCTTGTGTTTTGGAACCCTTGCAGGCGCATATGATGGGTTTATGGGAGGAATCTAATTCATCCCATAGAGTCTTGAGTTTAGTATATTATTCTGAAATTGTGAGGTTCCCTTGTCGATGCTCAGCGATTTCTTGGCGGATTTGGAAAATCCTGGAGTCATTGCTTTGTGAGAATTGATCCTTGAGGTCATTCCATACCATAAATGCACTAGTGCAGTAAAGCACACTGCTTGCAATATCAGGATTCAGTGACTGTAAAATCCATGGCAGCACCATGTCGTTGCATCTCTGCCAAACAGCGAATTTGGTATCGGTGCTTGCTGGAGGTGTAATGGTTCCGTCAATGAATCCCAGCTTGTTTTTGGCACTCAAGGCAATATGCATTGAGCGGCTCCATTGACCATAATTGTGTCTTTCAAGAGGCTTGGAAACGAGAACAAGACCTGGTGAGTCTGAACTATGTAGAGTGAGTGAGTCGGTTGTGTTGTCATCCATGTTTATGTTTTGTGTTGGTTGATTTTTTGTGGTGGCAGAAGGTGTGAATAGGTTCACCAATACTGGTGCTCTGATACCATGAAAGAATTGCAAACTCTGTGGTTTCTTGTATATATTAAGAAGGCTGTAATACACGTGATTTATACAGTTTGCAGAATCTATTCTAGGAAAGTAAATAATCTATTCTAAAAAGGTCAATCACAATAACTGTGATTACCTCAATCTTAGCAAATACAATAGAAAACAGTAAATACAATTGGAAGAGATGCTATTACAACAGCTGTCCAATATCTTTTCTTTAACACTATCATATACAAAAAGAAAATATTCTTATATGAAGTTAAGTCTTTTTAATTTGACATGTATAATTTTTGAAGGAAAGATAATAAATTTAATAATTAAAAATATTTTTTTTTCAATACATGTAATGATTAGTAGAACTTAAGGACTTTTATCATATGAAGTATTTTGTTGGAAAAAATTAACACCAGAGCAGTATTGACATCTTTGATGCTGTACGAAGACTACAGGATACTTTGTGCTATACAAATTATTTAATTTTACTGTATTCTTCTACATGGTTGTGATGGTATAATGTGATTTTTCACTCATTTTCATTTTCGCTTATTTAGATGAGAAATTAATGTTCTTTAGTCTCTAAATTATCTTATCTAGGGTTGATTATAAAAGCTAAATAATCAGCATACAAATTAAGATATAAAAATGATAAGTAATTAGATTGAATTTAAGTTAGAAATAAACGGTAACCTTGTAATGATAATTTTAGGTACTTTCAGTGTTTTTTTCATCTCCAGCTCGTGTTTTCTTTTGCGATATGTTGTTTTCACATTATTGTCATATGCTTCAATGTTCTTCGCCAGCTCAGAGATATATTGGAAAACGAATTTAACCTATTATTATTATATATAAAACCTTCGAGGAATTGTTTTTTTTAGATGATGAAGCTAGCTTAATTTCACTAGCTGTTTTTTGTGTGCCTATATATCAACATAAGTAAGCAAATAAAATGTCGAGGACCATGTGAGGCATGATTGACATGTTTATAAATAGTAAGAGAACCTATAAAAAATCAGATACAAATAATTAAAAAGTCCTTTAAATAGAAATTAAAGTCTATCAAGAAAGGATAGAATCAAAGTCCTTATCAAATGAAATCAAATTAAACAAATAAAATCTCACATGTTAAAACTTTCAAGCTCATATAAGTATATTATATCCCTCCAAAATAAGTTCAAGATCAAGCACAGAAGGTTATAATATTCAAATATCACTCTTAATTAGAGAATTTATACACTTAAAGCATATATCATGACTTTAAAAATCAGTTAGAATTCTTAGTGATTAAAATATTATATATCGATTTTAAATCTTTTAAACCGTAAAAAATATAAAAATACTTTGTTATTTCCTATCTAAAAACCCGATATAGAAGGACGATAACATACAACATATGTGCAACACAGCCTCTTGTTCTCTTTTTCTATGGAAGTTTATATTTGGTAATTCCGTGTATATTATTTTTTAATTGAAAATTCATTAAAATAATATATTTTTTTTAGATTTTTTTAACATTAGTATATTAAAATTATTAAAAAATATTAAAAAATTATTAATTTAATACTTTTTGGATAAAAAATAATTTTGAAAACAGATTTTTTTTAAAAAAAAACTCCCGAAGTTTTTTTTGCCTCATGCATCGAAAAAAGAATCTATTGAGTGAGTGAGGGCTAAAAAGAAGAGAGGGTCAGAAGATAACTTAGTCAAAATAATGTCGGCAAAACGTGCATGTCATGTAGTCATTTTCGGTGATAGGTCATTTTCACCTTTATATTTTTGTAGTCATTGCATATTTATGTTGACATTTATATTTATATATTTATAGTCACTGTAATATATATGCAGTTATGTTCATGACAGCTAGAGATATATATTTAAAAAAATGGATTAACTTACTTTTTAAAAATTATATTAACATATTAATTAGTTTCTTTTCAAATCAGAGATACTTTATATATATATATATATATATATATATATATATATATATATATATATATATATTTGTATTGACATATATGTTATATAGCAATATATAAAAAAAATTATATGAAATTGATTTTTTTAAAATTTTGACAGGTATAATTTTTGAAGGTAATATTACCAATAAAACCCTTTCAATACATTAATGATTAATAAAACTTAAGGATATTTTTATCATAAAAAATGTTTCCACACATTATTCATTTTTTTATCTAATAATAATAATAATAATAATAATAATAATAATAATAATAATTAATATTAATATTATTATTATTATTTTCTTATAAAATGCCCGTGATGATCAATGATTAAACTAGCTTTAACTAGCTGTTTTTGTGTGCAGGAAATAAAAGGGCAGGGACCATATGAATGTTAGCCAGCTATTTTTGTTTCTATATGTCTAGCTTGTGTTGCATGTTATTTACTCATAATTTGCATTTTTATTTATTGTTTAAATTCGTGGATGTCTTAATTAGATCTAGGATATGAGACTAATTTAGTTCTATTTATGGGGTTTTTTTTCTTGATTTTGAATTTATTTTTATTTTTGATAGGCTGGCAGGATGGTTTTAGAACTAAGAACCAAATTTATTATTAGGTAATGAGCGCAGGTTTAAATTTGAAAATGGTTTCAAGTCCTTGTCCTTTTTTTAATGGGTGTTTGGAAACGCGGTTGTATTCTTGTTTTAAAAAATTAATTTTTTTGTATGTTTTGGATCGTTTTGATATGCTGATCTTAAAAATAATTTTTAAAAAATAAAAAAAATCATTTTGATACATTTCGACATGAAAAACACTTTGAAAAGTAACCACAATTACACTCCCAAACAAGCTATTAGACCCCAACGCTTATTTAGATTAGAAATTATTGTTCTTTAGTCTCTAAATTATCTTATCTAGGGTTAATTATAAAAAGCTAAATAATCAACATACAAATTAAGATATAAAAATGATAAGTAATTAGATTGAATTTAAGTTAGAAATAAACGGTAACCTTGTAATGATAATTTTAGGTACTTTTAGTGTTTTTTTCATCTCCAGCTCGTGTTTTCTTTTGCGATCTGTTTTTTCACATTATTGTCATATGCTTCAATGTTCTTCACCAGCTCAGTGATATATTGGAAAGCAAATTTAAGCTATTATTATTATTATTATTATATAAAAAACCTTCGAGGAATTGTTTTTTTCAATGATGAAGCTAGCTTTCACTAGCTGTTTTTGGTGTGCCTATATATCATCAAGATTAGTTTTATATTATTATTATATAAAATGTCAAGGACCATGCGAAGATCAACTCATTATTTTGATTTATAGGTGTATTGAAAGTGTTGCATGTTATTAATTTACTTATAATTTATAGTTCTATTTGTTTAAGTTTATGTATATAGATCTAAAACTAATTGTATTCTAATTATGGCATTTTCTTGATTTTTTTAACTTAATTTTTTTATTAAAGAGTTTATCTTTCGTGGTATATCAGGCGGAATAGGCCTGCAGCCCATGACTTCCTAGTTTGAGCTATTTTTCCATTGTAATTGAGTTTTGGTTTTTTTTAATTTTTTTATTTTTATTGTTGATGGGTTGGCCAGGACAATTGTGGAGCTGAGCACCGAATTTATTATTAGGTAATAATGAGCTAGGTTTATATTTGAAGATGGGTTCAAGTCCTAGCTTTGTCCTTCCTAATTGTCTTGAAAGCAAAGACTAAGTACAAACACTTGAAATTCCTCTCAATCACAAGTTGAAGTTTATGGAGGAAGGAAATCACCAAAGTCTTGTTAAACAAATCAAGTCAAATAATAATCTCAGCTTTCAAGCTTGTATGAAGATCTCTCCATCAAAATAAAGCTTAGAAGGTTCGAAGATCCATATCAAAATAAAGTTTGGACTGTTTTCTTTTTCTACCTTCTATGATCAGTAAGCCAATTTATAGTCATGATGAGGGGATCATAAATGTAGAATAGAGGCCCGCCGTGAGATAATAAAAAAATTGGTTCTTTTTCTACCTTCTAAGATCACTTCCTGCCTCTTATCTGTCGTTGTTCATATCTTTGAATTTCATGTTTTTGTCTAATTCATTGTTAGTTAAACTGGGGATATTGAAATGGAGATATCATTCCTTAATTTTCCAGCTTCATTTAATCAGAAGATGATCTTAAAAGAAGAAAATATTGAGGGGGAAAGGACATCACATAGGGCACAAGTACAAACTCAATTTTAGGACAACACAGCAAGGAATTGATACAATATTATTAGTTCAGAACTACACAAACCCAAAGTTTAACTGCAATTTAACAATAATAATCCAATCCATCATTACGAAGGAATAATAAAACTAAGCAAGATAAAATCCTAGAATAATGATTTTACGGAAGTTATAGTCTGTATCAAAGTGAGCATCAGGAGGATAGCAGCTGCAACAGTTCCCGTACCTCTCCAAACATTGGGGAAATATACAAGTTCCAAGGTTGCCTTCATATGGTTCCAGAGGTTATCATAGTGGGCATTCATCTTTGTACACATATCACCATTATAAGTATAAGGGTCACTAATATTTTTGCAAAGCTTGTTAATCATAACTGAAACTGCAGCATCGTTACCTAGCCTGTGGGTAATTATTTTATTTCCGACTAGCAAACCCACGTCTTCTGCACTGTCGATAAGATGATCCATAAACTTAATGTAACTGCATACGTTAGCTTCATTCTGGTACAAGCACTGCTCCAAGGCCATGATATTTCGTACAGCACGTTCGAAGTGGTAATCAACTTCCAAGTGTGGTATTGTCAACACTCCTTTCTCAAATGTTATGTTAAGCAAACAATTGTCTTCGGTGACCTCAAACTTGACTCCTGCCGCGCGAAGCTTGACAGCACTATACCTCAGCATGATAGGCTTACTGGCTCCATTCAGCTTCCTGGCTCCATTCGGCTGCTTGTATCCATTCAACATAAAATTTCTTAGTAAATCAGTGAAATGTCTGCTTTTCTTTACACTCTCGTTGGTTTCTACCTTTTTTAAGAACGTGTAATTTTTAGAATGAGAGGTAAGAAGATCGAAAAAAGGAGTGGCTGTTTGATCTTGGCGAGCACGATTGTACTTGTCATATATTTGCTGAATAATGAAGAAAGGTAGTTGGTTTTCAAGTAGTATCAAGTCTTCTCGTAAGTCCAATATCGTCCTAGGCTCAAAACTGTGAGGACCTTCATCATTATTCGAATATTCCTTCATAAACTCAATGATGAAGACAGCATCCAGCAGGACCATCTCTATGAAATCACTTTTCCTCGTTGGTTTGAATTTCTCTGAATAACAGTCTCGGAGACGGTCTTCTTGATTCTGAATGCTGCTCATAATATCTCTTATTTTCTCCTTATCCATCCCAGCCCGTTCAATAAACTTTTTGTAATATCTCAATTTCTCGTTTTCCATGACCTGTCGTTTTGTATGGTCGCGGTGAAGAGGACCTATTGAAATCAGTAGTGGAGAGTAGGCTTTCCACTGTACATTTTGAACCCGTTTGGACACCCTGTAGATACAACAGTACCCAGAACAGTCCGATTGAGAGGGCAACCGTTTCAGCTTAGAATCCAGCTGTGCAAAAAGTTCTCCAGTCATCTTATTTTCTGAAGCACTTGGCTTATCCTCTTCCATATTTAATGCTCTTCCCTGTTCAATATCGCTTCCCATGTTTGAAGCACTTGCAATAAATTTATCCTTTTCCAGTCTGCAAATTCGGTGAAACAAACCAAGAATGAATGGAAGGCATATATATATATATATATATATAGTTTAATTTTTAGTTTTTTCCCCTTAGAATAATGCAGTTTTTGAGATATATTTTACCAAACTAACATAGAAATTTCTATGTTATTTCACAAAATTAAAGCACTTTTTCCCATACAGTTACATGACTACATTTGTCCATGTAAATTTTTAGAGCAGTGCTACAAGAAAATTTCATATGAACTGTAATAATAACTCCGTTTGAAAATGTACTCAATCGATTTAGTTAATTATCACTTAACTCGTGAATTTATATAAAAATTTAATATAATTTGTTTGCATGCATAGTAATTAATTTTCAAATTTTTAAATCCCGACTATATAGTTGAGGAACAATATTATTGTTTTTTAGAAGGAAACTATAAATTTATTTAATTGTTTTTTTATCATATCTGGTTCCTGTTTGGTTGCATAGTTGAGTAACAATATTAGTGTGTAGAATTTGGATAATGGGATACGATCAATCTTAAATTGATATAATTGAAAAGGAAATGGATGATCCATGTTGGTGGGACCAATATTAGGTGTAATAAAAAGAGAGAGGAAATTAATAAATAATGGTTTGAAAGACAAACTGTCCTGGTGTTGGAAAAAACAGTAATTTTTTCTTTTAGTTAGTTTGCTAATTGACTAAATCTTATTAATATTTCCCTTTAATTACTATAAAAAAAATAGTGTTGGAAAAGAAATAACAGAAAGAAGAAAATATATAATCATGCTCTAAAAAACTTGTATCACTGTAATCATATTAAATAATAAAAAACCATGTTCTTTATTCATTGCCTAAATATACTTTATTAACTCTTTTTTTCTTATTTATTAATATAATTAATATTTATATAGATTAGGTTGATGACCCAAATCCATCGATTCCTTCACCTGAAAAATGATCAGCTAGGGCTCGAGTTTTTTTATTATTGTATTTGTGTTTTCTAGGGTCTCTTTTTGCTTGCTTCATGTTGTTTTTTTCGATGTATTGTATTTGTTTCGGCTGACCCCTGGTTATTGTTTTTGCCTTTTCGAGGCTTTAACTCAGAATTTTAAAAATATTCAATTAAGTTACACCATTTACAACCTAGCTTAGGTTCTCAAAAATATTTTTTTGACATAATATAAAATATACAATATAAATTTAAATTATAAATTCAAATCGTAAAATTATAAAATCATAAATAAAATATTTTAACTAATTATATATTAACAATTCCAGTTAACTAGTAAATAATAATATAACACAATTAAAATAAAAATCAAATAAACAATACAAATATCCAAATATCTTAAAATACATATATAATTCAAAAAAATTCATACATGGTTTAAATAACTTAAAAATATAATATAATACAATTATGTTAATAAAATTTCATTAAATAAAAATTAACAAACTTAAAACAAACAATGTATTGTTATGTCATGTAAACTAAACATATTTTCATTGCTTTTATCTTAACTTTAATCTTAACTTGCTAGGCGATGTTTGTGAGATGTGTTTTATAATCTTTTTTTTCTTTCTTAGGACACAACTATGTAGTGATGGTGTTTCTATTGATGACTAATAAGATTATATGCTTTTCTTTTCTTTTTCTTATTTTAGGTGAGTATTAAATTCTATGCTCTCCCCTTTTCTACCGTTGATCCATATTCACTTCTAGTTTAGAAAAAAAAAACCCCATTTTTGTTTGTTTGTTTGTATCTCAGAACTAAACCAAAACATTTCTCATGACCATGAATCTAGAAAGGCGATCGGGTGCTGGTAATGGGTCGCTATCAAAAAATAGTGGTGGCAATGGCAAGGTTGTTTCTAGATCTACTGCAGGAAAGAGATCTCCTCCAACACCAGAAAATATTAATAGAAAGATGTCTAGCTCTAGGTCAGCAGCAAAAGATGAGAAACCAAATGGATCCATAGTAGTATCTGATCATCAAACGAGGCAAGTTGATTCCACTCAGGCTCAATCAGAAAAGGAAGCCGGGGTTACAAATAGCAACCCTGCCTCGGTACCAGTAGTAGCTAAAGGAGGAGAAAATGTCAAACTCATGAAGTCGGTCCGATTTTACCGAGTTTGGCTGATTTTGAGCGAGTTTAACTAATTTTAAGCGAGTATGATCAATTTTAAGTTTTTAACCTGATTTTACATATTATATAAATATTAACTCGTAAAATCATATAATTTTTCAAATCAACTCTTGATTTTCACAATAATGAGGTAGAGTTTAAGTTTTTACTTTCATTTTACAGTCTGATAACCTCTCTATCCAACATATAACTCAACTTTCAGCTCCCTCTTTACATATCGATCTATTTCACGATAACACATTTTCTCCTTCTCTACTTGTCTTCTTCTATAACACAATCTTCCTATTCAATTGCTTAAATTGTATTAAAAAACCAGACCGGACCTAGTTTAGTTCTTTTTAAAAAAACGAAAAACAAAAAAGGAACTACACACACCATGCCCCTTTATAGGGAAAAGGTAAACTTTACGGATAGAATGCTTATACATATATTAAACCATCTAATGTCTGAAGAGCTTAAACCAAATCCAAAACATCGAACGTAAATTTTCAAAGAACAAAACTAGATAGTGCTGACCTGAGAGAGATCAGTGGACACTCTCTGTAGAGATATGGTCCCAAGCATCGGGCCTCTTTCCTATAGATTGCAGCTCCTCTCTCTCTCTCTCTCTCTCTCTCTCTCTCTCTCTCTCTCTCTCTCTCTCTCTCTCTCTGTAAGTCTCCTGCCTTGTCTACCCTAATGGTTGCGCGATCTCCAGATATATAGTGGTAGGAAAACGTGCATGAGTTTTCTTCTGTGTCATCAGTAAACGAGTAGGTCATTTTCACTTTTATATATTTACAGTCATTACCATATGCATTTATGTTCACATTTATATATATATTTATAGTCATTGTCATATGCATTTATTAGAAAAACTGTATTAACTTATTTTTTTAGGATTTGTTTTAATATTTCTGTCTTTTTTCTAATTTGAAATAATGTTTTTTATATCTTAGTATTGACATATATTTTGCACTATCATATACAAAAAAATATTCTTATATGAAGTTAAGTCTTTTTAATTTGACATGTATAATTTTTGAAGGAAAGATAATATATTTAATAATTAAAATTTTAATGTTTTCAATACACGTAATGATTAGTAAGGATTTTTATCATATGAAGTATTTTGCTGGGAAAAATCAACACCAGAGCAGTGTTAATAGGGATTCACTTTGCAATCGCGCGCAAGGTTCAAATTTTGTTGTCGTAGGTTGATAATCACTTTGCAATACTTTTAATTAATTTTAAAAATCATCTTTGGACTTTCCACACTTTTATGAAAAGCATTTTCCACAGGGCAAGTTTGGCACTCAAGTTTTTACCACCAGCCACTGCCCTTCTTCTACAATAATCTTGAATGTTCACTGGCTCACTCGTAGACATCTTTGATGCTCTACGAAGACTACAGGATACTTTGTGCTATACAAATTATTTAATTTTACTGTATTTTTCTACATGGTTGTGATGGTATAATGTGATTTTTCACTCATTTTCATTTTAGCTTATTTAGATGAGAAATTAATATTTTTTAGTCTCTAAATTATCTTATCTAGGGTTGATTATAAAAGCAAAATAATCAACATACAAATTAGGATATAAAAATGATAAGTAATTAGATTGAATTTAAGTTAGAAATAAACGGCAACCTTGTAATGACAATTTTAGGTATTTTCAGTGTTTTTTTCATCTCCAGCTCGTGTTTTCTTTTGCGATCTGTTGTTTTCGCATTATATATTGACTACATGCATTTTATGTTTTATTCAGTCAATGTCCTATGCTTCCATGTTCTTCGCCAGCTCAGAGATATATTGGAAAACGAATTTGACCTATTATTATTATTATTATATATAAAACCTTCGAGGAATTGTTTTTTTCAATGATGAAGCTAGCTTTCACTAGCTGTTTTTGGTGTGCCTATATATCAAGATAAGTAAGCAAATAAAATGTCAAGGACCATGTGAAGCATGTTTATAAATAGTAAGAGAAACTATAAAAAATCAAATACAAATAATTGAAAGTCCTTTCAAATAGAAGTTAAAGTCTATCAAGAAAGGATAGAATCAAAGTCCTTATCAAATGAAATCAGAACAAATAAGATATCACATGTTAAAACTTTCAAACTCATATAAAAATATTATATCCCTCCAAAATAAAATAAGTTTAAGATCGAAAGGTTATAATATTTATATATGACTCTTAATTAGAGAATTTGTACACCTAAAACACATATGACTTTGACAATTAATTAAAATTTTTAATGATCAAAATGCTAAGTTTTAATTTTAAATCTTTTAAATCATAAAAAGAATAAGAATATTTTGTTATTTCCAAACATCTAAAAACCTGATCTAGAAGAACGATAATGATACAACATATGTGCGACACCACCTCTTGCTCTCTCTTTTTATTAAAATAATATATTTGGTAATACGGTGTATAATATTTTTTAATTGGAAATGTATTAAAATAATATATTTTTTTAAAATTTTTTTAACACCAATATATCAAAATCATTAAAAAAACATTAAAAAATTATTAATTTAATACTTGTTGGATAAAAAATAATTTTGAAAACAGGTTTTTTCTAAAAAAAACTCCCGAAGTTTTTTTTGCCTCATGCATCGAAAAAAGAATCTATTGAGTGAGTGAGGGCTAAAAAGAAGAGAGGGTCAGAAGATAACTTAGTCAAAATAATGTCGGCAAAACGTGCATGTCATGTAGTCATTTTCGGTGATAGGTCATTTTCACCTTTATATTTTTGTAGTCATTGCATATTTATGTTGACATTTATATTTATATATTTATAGTCACTGTCATATATATGCAGTTATGTTCATCACAGCTAGATATATATTTAAAAAAATGGATTAACTTACTTTTTAAAAATTATATTAACATATTAATTAGTTTCTTTTCAAATCAGAGATACTTTATATATATGTCTTAGTATTGACATATATGTTATATTGCCATATATAAAAAAACATTTATAAGAAAATTATTATTATTATTATTATTATTATTATTATTAGATAAAAAACATGAATAATGTGTGGAAACATTTTTTATCATAAAAATATCCTTAAGTTTTATTAATCATTAATGTATCGAAAGGATTTTATCCTCTGTTTTTAAAAAATTTAATTTTTATTATTAAAAAATAAAATTTTTATATGTTTTTTATCGTTTTGATGCGCTGATCTCAAAAATAATTTTTTAAAAATAAAAAAAATCATTTTGATGCATTTCGACACAAAAACACTTTAAAAAGCAACTACAATCATACTCCCAAACAGGTTATTTAAACTCAATGCTTATTTAAATGAGAAATTATCATTTTGATGCAATTTGATGCATTTCGGCACGAAAAATATTTTTTTAAAAATGACAACCACAATCCTAAACAGGTTATTTAGACCTGAACGCTTATTTAGATGAGAAATTATTGTTCTCTTAGTCTCTAAATTATCTTATCTAGGGTTAATTATAAAAAGCAAAATAATCAAGATACAAATTAGGATATAAAAATGATAAGTAATTAGATTGAATTTAAGTTAGAAATAAACGGTAACCTTGTAATGACAATTTTAGGTATTTTCAGTGTTTTTTTCATCTTCAGCTCGTGTTTTCTTTTGCGATCTGTTGTTTTCACATTATTGTCATATGCTTCAATGATCTTTGCCAGCTCAGAGATATATTGGAAAATGAATTTAACCTATTATTATTATTATTATTATTATTATTATTATATTAAAAACCTTCGAGGAATTTTTTTTTTCAATGATGAAGCTAGCTTTTACTAGCTGTTTTTGGTGTGTCTATACATCAAGATAAGTCAGCAAATAAAATGTCAAGGACCATGTGAAGATCAACTCATTATTCTGATTTATAGGTGTCTATATATATTTTGATTTATAGGTGTCTATATATATTGAAAGCAAAAACTTTATAATTTCCAAAGATAAGTAAGCAAATAAAATTAATTGAAAATCAAAAACTTTATGTTCGTATTTAATAAAATAAACTAAGAATTATATGTATTAATAAATATTAAATAAATTGTTAACACTAACTAAAAATTGAGTCAGAAAAATTAAAACATAAATATATATTAAGATATTTAATCTTGTATTAAGAGTAGCTCTTCAAAATTGTTTTATTTAATTCTACAACAATAAAATTATTTTTCATAAGAGAAGTTATAATTTAAATTCTATCAAAACAAAATATTTTTCTTGTATAATTCCATCTATTTATTATTAATATAATTTTAAAACTTAAGCCAACGCTTTTCTAATTTGAACCATTTTTCAATGTAATTAATGCATATTTTAAAACTTTTTTTTTTTTGAAATCCTAATCGTACCTATTCATATTCAAATAAAATGTTAACATATTCTTATGGAATCGTTGACAAATAGAAAAGTGGAGCAAAAAAAATCTTTACAGCTTCAATAATAATAAAATAATTAAAAAAGTTCATTGAATTTATGACATGAATTACAAGTTTGATAGGTTGATCAAAGTTGATACAATTCAAATTTTAAACCATGTTTTAATTGAATATTTTTTTATAATTATTTTTACTTCTCAAGTAGATACCCACATTGATTTAAAATAATTAAAAAAAACATTGGCTGAGAACACAAATTGGCTTTTAAAAATTACGTGAGAATATTTTACAAATATTTCTCATTCACGTGAGATTTTTTCCACGCGAGTAATTATTTTGTCAGAATTGACTTTAATTTTTTCCAAATAAAGCCTAAATTGATTTAAAAAACAATTTATTTTGCAATCAAACCCTTTATAAACTCAATAAATTTTTCAACAAAATCTAATTGAGTCCATAAACATCTTATTTTGTACTTTTCTTTTTCAAATTGAATTTGTTTTGTCGACAAAGCTCTTATTAGTAAAAAAATATGTTATCAAATTTTAATTTTTATATTTTTAAACTTCCTCAATCAATCTTTAATCACTTTTTGGGCATCATTGTGCCTTCAAATTTTAATATTTATATAATTAAGCTCTTGATTTTCTTAGCGAAGTGTTAATTATTGGTTTATGTGTGTAGAATTTGGGTAACGGGATACGATAAATGTTAAATTGATATAATTGAAAAGGAAATGGATGATCCATGTTGGTGGGACCAATATTAGGTGAAATAAAAAGAGAGAGGAAATTAATAAATAATGGTTTGAAAGGAAAGACAAACTTATGTTCTGTGTTGGAAAAACAATAAGTTTTTCTTTGGCCCCGTTTGTTTGCTGGAAAGTAGTTTCCTTTTGGAAAGTGAATTCCGGGAAAAGTGAATTCCGGGAAAGTATTTTCCGATGTTTGGTAGTGTAATGGAAAATAAGTTGGAAAACACTTTCCAGTGTTTGGTTATGTCATGGAAAATGAGCTGGTAAATAACTTATTAATGTTTTATTTTTCTCAAGTTTATTAAAATAATAAGGAACAAATCTTACAAATTAAAAAGTTGAATGAGAATGAAATTGAAAAAAAATATAATTTCATAAATTATCTCAAATAAAATAAATAATAATCAAAATAATAGAGATCAAATCTAAAAAATAAAAAAAATAAAAGGTGAAGAAATTAAAATAATAATAATTAACATTTCATAAATTATTTCAAATAAAATAAGTAACAATCAAAAGAATGAGGATCAAATTTGATAGATAAAAAATTTCAATAAAAAATGATAAGGAAAAAGCAAATAGCAATTATAAAAATAAAGACCAAAATTAATATAAAAATTAAATTTTAAGAGATGGAATTGAAAAATAAATATTCAAAACAAATTATATATAGCAATCAAAAGTTTGAGGATCAAATTTGATATAATCAGCAAATAATGACATTTCTAAATTTTTCACAACTTCCGGAAAGTGTTTTCCGCCCAAATTTTCCAGGAAAACACTTTCCTGAAAACCAAGCCAAATTTTCCTTTGACTGGAAAGTGTTTTCCGTTGACCAACTTTTCTAATGGCAAACAAACACAGGAAAGTTTGGAAAGTGGTTTCCCGGAAATCACTTTCCGGAAAACAAACACAGCCAAAAGGGAAAACACTTTCCTGAAAACCAAACCAAATTCGAAAAGTGTTTCCATTGACTGGAAAGTGTTTTCTGTTGACCGAAAAGTGTTTTCCGTTGACCGGAAAGTGTTTTACGTTGACCAACTTTCCTAATAACAAACAAACACAGGAAAGTTTGGAAAATAGTTTCCCGAAAAATGAATTCCGGGAAACAAACATGGCCTTAGTTACAATCTAGACTCTAGAGAGTTCAAGTTTTTCCTTTCATTTTACAGTCTCCTGATAACCTCTCGATCCAACATATAACTCAACTTTCATCTCCCTCTTTACCTATCGAACTCTTTCACTGTAACACACTTTCTCCTTCTCTACTTGTCTTCTTCTGTGGGCAGAATCATAATGGTGCCCCTCTCGTTTCTTCTTGTCTTCTACTGGTAGTTGGCTCTCTGCCCACTATTAGCGGCAGCGCTGGTTGCCGTTACCAGCCAATAGCATGAGGGATTGTCTTTGCTGGGGAGGTGCTGCTTGCAGTAGTGCCTATGGAAAGCCATGAAGAGTTTTTTTTTTTTTTTAATTTATGGAAGATTTCGACCATATTCAAAAAGTCCGGCCAGATCTGGTCGGAATAATAAATAATTTTTTTATATATATATAAAATCAAGAGTGAAATTAATTTTAGAAAAAATAACTTTTGCATATAAAATTAATTCTAAATTAATTTCAATAACAATTAAAACATGCAAGCAATAACCCTAATTGTCTAACGATGATTTTGATACCACGGTTGTATTTCTTGAAACACATATACATAACAAAAACTATAAATTTTAATTTTTTTAGAAGTCTTAAGAACCTGTTAAACAAATTTAGAGTTTGTTAGGTTTTTGTGAAAATTACTTGAAGATTAGTTGTTCTTTTCAACTTTGAATATTTGTTTCAAAGCTGAGTTGTCGCAAATCACAAGTCGTCAATGTGTTCGGTTTCTAATGGTAATTCATATGAATCACCAATAAAAAAATCTTCTAAATCCTTTTAGGGGAGAGATTGCTACACCTTAGAGTGCTATAAAATATCAATTTTTCTCTTAATTAATATCACATATATTATTTTAGGCTAATTTTAAAAATTTATTTAATCAAGCCTTTACTTGATTTTTCTAGGTCTATAATTGTAATTCAATGTATAAATTACACTCTAGTCCTTAATTTCTAAAACTTATTTACAATCAAGTCACACTTGATTAATTATCTCATTTTAATTTATGATTAATGATTCTTATGTATGTGATCCATTAGGCTTCATAATAAGTTGACCCAAATATAAATCATAACCCTAAACAAAATAGGATTAAATAAATTAAACAAATTAATTTATTATCAATTCAATAATTGATTGATTTATATTTGAAGATTAAGTATAATGTTTAACAACATGTCGTGATTTTCCAAATACTAGGAAAGTCATAAGTGGTTTGACTTATTAGTTTTTCAATGAAATTATTATCCCTTTATCAACAGTGTTTTGATTTAAACATAATAACATTGAGCATGTTTATTTTATAAAATCATGTTTGTTCTCAATACCATAGTTATTGATTATTTGAATATGATTTGAAACTTTTTTTTAATTTTATTTTATCTTGCGTAATGATTTACAATTAATACTATTTGATAACAGATGAAATATTTTTCATAATTCATCTAAGGTGATGAACTCATATAGTTCATATTATACCCAATATTTACCCATTTGTTACCCTTGATTAGGACAACATATAACATGATCAAAACATAACACTCTTTATATAAGATAATTCAGTGATCTTAAGTCTAAGGATCACTTATACAACTGTCACGTGAGCTTTTTCATGGACATAAGTGATATCTACATATGAATTTTTCATGTGAGTCAGTTCAGTATGCAAAACATTCGACAAACACCTACATATTAGTTCTATATAACTCTCATATCTCAGTTTATGAGAATAATTGCTTCATTTCATTAAAAAAAACATAATATGTAAGAATTTCAACAATTCTAATTAATATCCAGTCTTAATAAAGTATTTACCAAGAACATTTAGAAACAATTATTTGATGTAATAAGAATCCTATAATTATAACAACTTTATAATTTCTTTTGCAAAATATTTTTATCCAAAAATTTTTATCTTTACTCTAGATTCATTAATTAAATATTAGATTTATTAATAAAATAACTGATAAATATTAAAAATAAATAAATTTTTATTAATAAATTAAATATATTTACATAAATAAAATTAATGTCATGTATTAACAACCAATTCACTACAAAACAAATTAACTAACAAGTTCCAAGTATTTCAAAACTTTTTTTTTTTTTTTATCTGTGGACTGTTATGCAGAGAAGAAGCACATTAAGAGGGTTGGTGGCTTTGGTAGTCTTTGGGCCTAGAGAATCAAATAGCTTGGCCATGTCCAACATAGGCATCCTGTGGCCATGAGCCATGAAAGGAAAGAGAAGAACATGTTGCTCGTTAATTTCACTGCTCGTATGGCCTTGTGCCTGAAGGAAGATTTCATATAACAGAATTAAATGGTTGAGTTACAAGTGAAACTACTGGAATATGTGATGAAATATGAAGACAAGAAGAGGAAGAAAGGTTTGGACTATTTTCTTTTTCAGTATGCAAATTTATTGGCACGAGGTGAGGATATATGTAGAATAGAGGCCCGCCGTGAGACAATAAAGATTTGGTTCTTCTTCTTCCTCCAGTGATCACTTCCTGCCTCTTATCTGTCGTTGTTCATTTCTTTGATTTTCAGGTTTTTGTCAAATTCGTTGTTAGGTAAGCTGGGGATATTGAAATTGAGATCATGCATTAACTCTTCAGCTTCATTAATTTAATCTGAAGATGATCTTAAAAGAAGAGAATTTTGAGAAGAAATAATAAGTACAAACTCAATTTTAGGACAACACTACAAGAATTTGCAACAACATTATTAGTTCAGAAATACACATGCCCAAAGTTTAACAACAATTAATCTTCAAAGGAAATTAACAATAACAATCACATCAATCATACGTAGGAATAATGAAACTAAACGAGATAAAATCCTAGAATACCGATTTTACGGAAGTGATAGTCTGTATCAAAGTGAGGATCAGCAGGATAGCTGCTGCAACAGTTGCCGTACCTCTCCAAAAATTGGGGAAATATACAAGTTTCAAGGTTGCCTTTCTATGGTTCCAGCGGTTCTTATAGTGGGCATTCATCTTTCTGCAGATATCATCATAAAACGTACAAATGTCGGTGATTGTTTCGCAAAGCTTGTTAATCATATTTGAAACTGCGGCATCGTCACCTAGACAGTTGAGAATAATTCCATTTTCAGCGAGCAAACCCACGTCTTCTGCACTGTCGATAAGATGGTCCATAAACTTAACGTAACTGCATGCATAAGCTTCAAACGGGTAGCTGCACTGCTCCAAGGCCATGATATTTCGTACAACACGTTCGAAGCAGTAATCAACTTCCAAGCGTGGTATTTTCAACACTCCTTCCTCAAATTCTATGTTGACCAAACATTTGTCTTCGGTTACCTGAAACTTCACCCCTGCCTCGCGAAGCATGACGGCATTATATTTCAGTTTGATAGGATTAAAACTATAACTTCGTTTAATGGATCCCTTCAACATAAAATTCCTTAGTAAATCAGAGAAATGCCTGCTTCCCCCTACATCCCGGTCGGTGTTTTGCAGCCCTTGTGAAAACGTGTACTTTCCAAAATAAACGGTAGCAAGATCAAGAAAAGGAATGATTGTTGCCTCTTTGCGATAGGCGGTATCATATATTTCCTTAATAATGAAGAAAGGTAGTTGGTTTTCAAGTAGCATCAAGTCTTCTCGTATGTCAAATATCATCCACGGCTTAATACTTTTAGAATGTCCAATGTGGGACGTTCCCGCGAGGTCAAGATTTTTTCGGCAGGCATTTCCATCATCATTTGAATCCTTAAAAAACTCAATGATGAAGACTGCATCCAACAGGATCATCTCTATGAAATCACTGCTTGTAATTTCGCTGAAGTTCTCTGAATAACTGGCTCGGATACGTGCTTCTTTCTCCTGAATGCTCATCACAAGATACTCGATTTCCTCCATACCCTTCCCATCCCGTTCAGCAAACTCTTTGAAATATCTCAATTTTTGCTGTTCCATGTCCTTTAGTCTTTCATCGCCACGGTGAAGAGGACCTATTGAAATCAGTTGTGGAGTGTAGGCTTCCGGTCTTACCTTTCGAAACGAATTGGGCACCCTGTAGATACAACACTCAGCCCCGTCCTGTTGAGAGGTCAACGATCCCATCTTATTTTGCAGCTGTGCCAAAATATCTCCAGTCATCCCAGTGTTGGGTTTGATGTTAGAAACACCTAAGGTGCTTGCTATATCTTTTCCTTTATTTGGAACACTTTCCCTATCGTCTTCCAATTTCTGATCCACTTGCGTGGTCATTGTTTTTCAAGTACGAAGTTCTTGCAGTAAGCTTCTCGTTTTCCAGTGATCTGCACGTTCGGGGAAACAAACCAAGAATGAATGGAGGGTGTGTGTAAATATGGAGAGAGTAATAACAAGGCAATTTTAAGATATATTTTACCTAACTAATATAGTAATTTCTATCTTATTTCACCAAATTAAGACATTTTTATTTCCATACAACTAAAGGACTATAATTGTCCATGTAAATTTTTTAGAGCAATGCTATATGAAAATCATTCGAAAAGTTCATGTGTGAACTATTGTAATTACTCTTAACCAATCATTTAATATTTTTGGAACGCATGTACACTCAATATATCGCTTCAGTAGTTATCATCACTTAACACATCAATTTATGTGAAAATTTTTATATAATTAGTTAGTATGCAGAATATTTAATTTTCAAATTTTTTAGTCCTGCCATTTTTGCTTCTCGATGAACTGTCATGATCAAGAAGGAACATCATTTAAAACTATGCATAAAATCCTCCTAATTAACTATTAAGTTATGTTATTTGGGTTGATGATTCAGCTCAATCTATTATTTTTCATCTTCTAGATGCATTACTTGAAGGCTATTAATTTATTTATCAGAACAAATTAGCATTATAAAGTCGTGAGTAAATTTAAGAATTCTAAATTAAATGATGAAGTATCAAGGGTGCAAAAAAATGATCGAGTTAAGTATTAATGATAGGAGTAAGTATGTAAAATTTATGTAATGGGATTTGATAAATTTTACATTAAAATTAACGTAATTTAAAAACATGTATTTTAGTATTAATGATAGGAGCGGCACAATTTTATTATTTTTAGTTTTTTTTTTTTATAAAGAAAGAAAGAGAAGATGAATAAATAATGGTTTGAAAAAAAAAAAAAAAAACTTATGAAGATATTGTTTTTACAAATTCTTATTTAAAATTTGTCAAATCAGCTATATACAAAGATGAAGATATTTCATTTTCAAAAAACAAAGAAAGAAAGAGAAGATGAATAATAACTTATGAATTATTATTTAAAATCAAAAGTCAGATCTCATAAGTCGTCTTATATACAAATTCTTAATCAATAAACAATTCTATTTTTAAAAAACTTTTGTTCCTTTTCTGTAATTATTGCAATAGGGATTTTCTATTGTTAGTGACAAGTGCAGATAGATTAACTAACTAATTGATAAAGAATTATAAGTTTAATCATTGTTAAAAAAAATTATATGTTTTTTTTAGTTATTTATAATGTTAACTATAATATTTTTCATTGTCAAAGTTTTTGTATCTTAAAATCCTAAATTCTAATATATTGTTATTTAAAAATATCTTAAAAATATCTTAAAAATCTATTTTTTAACTCTAAAACATCTTCTAATCTATTTAAAAACTATAAGTCAATTTGAATAAAAACACTCACAAAGCATGATCTATTGATATTAATATAAATTAGGTTGATGACCCAAATCCATCGATTCCTTCACCCTGAAAAAGGATCGGCTAGGAATGGATTTTTTGTTATTATTGTATATTCTAGTCCTGGTTATTGTTTTTGCCTTTTCGAGGCTTTAACTCAGAATTTTTAAAATATTCAAGTTACACCATTTACAATCTAGAGTTCAAGTTTTTCCTTTCATTTTACAGTCTACTGATAACCTCTCTATCCAACATATAACTCCTTCTCTACTTGTCTTCTTCTGACTCGTTAACAATCTTCCTATATATTCAATTGCGCGCTTAAATTGTATTAAAAAACCAGACCGGACCTAGTTTAATTAGTTCTTTAAAAAAAAATGAAAAAAAAAAATGGAACTACACACACCATGCCGGCCCCTTTATAGGGAAAAGGTAAACTTTATGAATATATTGAACCTTGTAATGTCTGACGTCGAGCTTAAACCAAATCCAAAACATTGTTCGTAAATTTTCAAAGAACAAAACTAGATAGTGCTGACCTGAGGGGGATCAGTGGACACTCTCTGTATAGATATGGTCCCAAGCAGCGAGCCTCTTTCCTATAGATTGCAGCTCCTCTCTCTCAGTCTCCTGCCTTGACTACCCTAATGGTTGTGCGACCTCTAGGTTATATAGTGGTCGGAAAACGTGGATGTCATTGAGTTTTCTTCTGTGTCATCAGTAAATCGTCAGCTTATGTCATCAGTAAACGAGTAGGTCATTTTCACTTTTATATATTAATTTACAGTCATTACCATATGCATTTATGTTCACATTTATATATATTTCGGACAATACAACAAGAATTTGCCACAACATTATTACTTCAGAACCAATGGTGGAGCTAGGAATTTTTTTTATCCTGGGCTATAAACTGTTACTAATCCTTGTTATAGAGCTAAGTTAGAGCTTGAAAATTCTTACTTGATCGTGATGGTTTTACACTCTTGTGACTCTCTGTTTAAATTCCTCTTCAAAACCTAAGCTAAAACCCGATGTTGTTGAGAAGAAGAAAATTAAAATCTCATGGTGCTTCTCGAGTATTGATAAAGGTAAAAGAGTGGATTTAAATAAATGATAGAAGACAAAATCTTTGTAAGGAGTGGATTTTTACAAAAAAAAAAAAAAAAAACAAAATGGAAAGTTTTTATTTTTTATTTTAGCAGATACGTTTGTAGGAGGCATCGCCCCCTGCTAGGGTTCGGGGCGGAGCCCGGAAAATTTTTTTTTCTTGCACAAAATGCATAAAGTTCATTACTGCATATAAAGCTCCAAATAAAATTTAATCAAAATAACAAAAACACAACTAAAATTAACCCTACAAAAACATATAGGACCTAACGACAGTATAATTCCCAAAGAAAAGGAACAGACAAATTAAAGCTCTTAGCATTAGCTGCACTTGCAATCCTAGGCCAAAGATCAGCACCCTCCTTCCCAATTGGACCGGTAATTGCTGAGCCTTTCATTTCTCCTTTGGGGTTCACAATGACACCAGCATTATCTTCAAAATACATGAAAACACCATCCTTTCGGCGCCAAGGCTTACGCTGCCTAACAATGACAGCAGGCGTAACCTTTTTTCTGAGATCAGGCTTTCCCTTCTTGATAGTGGCCATGACTATATCACCAACGCAGGCAGAAGACAAGCAGTTCAAGCGACCCTTAATTCCCTTCACAAATACGATGTAAAGGTTATGCAGGGAGAGTATTGAGTTTTTTAATAATTTTTTTTTAACCTGGGCTACAGCCCACCTTAGCCTCCTATACTTCTCCGCCCTTGTTCAGAACTACATAAACCCAAAATTTAACAATAAAAATCCAATCAATCATTACGTAGAAGTAATAAAACTAAGCAAGATAAAATCTTACAAGAATGATTTTATAGTCTGTATGAAAGTGAGGATCAGCAGGGTAGCTGCTGCTACAGTTGCCGTACCTCTCCAAATATTGGGGGAATATGTAAGTATCAAGGTTGCCTTTCTATGGTTGCAGCGGTTCTCATAGTGGGCATTCATCTTTATGCAAATTTTTTTAGGTCTATAACTGTAATTTACTGTGTAAATTACACTATAACCCTTAATTTCTAAAACTTATTTATAATTAAGTCACAATTGATTAATCATCTCATTTTAATTTCTGATTAATGATTCTTATGAATGTGATCTATGAGGCTCCCTAATAAGTTGACCCAAATATAAATCATAATCCTAAACAAAATAAGATTAAATAAATTAAACAAATTAATTTATTATCAATTCAATAATTGATCGATTTATATTTGAAGATTAAGTATAATGTTTAACAACTTGTCGTGATTCCCCAAATACTAGGAAAGTCATAAATGGTTTGACTTAATAGTTTTTCAATGAAATTATTATCCCTTTATTAACAATATTTTGATTTAAACATTATAACATTGAGCATGTTTACTTTATAAAATCATGTTTGTTCTCAATACCATAGTTATTGATTATTTGATATGATTTGAAACTCTTTTTAAATTTTATTTCATATTGCGCAATGATTTACAATTAATATTATTTGATAATAGATGAAATATTTTTCTTAATTCATCTAAGGTGATGAATTCATATAGTTCATGTTATACCCAATATTTACCCATTTGTTATCCTTGATTAGGACAACATATAACATGATCAAAACATAACATTGATCTTTATATAAGATAATTCAGTGATCTCAAGTTTAAGAATCACTTACACAACTGTCACGTGAGCTTTTTTATGGACATAAGTGATCTCTACATATGAAATTCTCATGTGAGTCAGTTTAGTGTGCAAGTCATTCGACAAACACCCACATATTAGTTCTATATATCTCTCATATCTAAGCTTACGAGAATAATTTTTTCATTTAAAAAAAAACATAATATGTATGAATCTCTACAACTCTAATTAATATCCAGTTTTAATAGAGCATTGACTAAGAAAATTTAGAAACAGTTCTTTGATATAATAAGAATCCTATAATTATAACAACTTTATAATTTTTTTGCAAAATATTTTTATCAAAATGTTTTAATCTTTACTCTAGATTCATTAATTAAATATTAGATTTATTAATAAAAATAAATAAATTTTTATTAATAAATTAAATAAATTTACATGAATAAAATTAATTTCATATATTATCAATCAATTCACTACAAAACATAATAACTAACAAGTTCCAAGTATTTCAAAACTTTATTTTTTATATCTGTGGACTTTATTAAGAGGGTTTGGACTATTTTCTTTTTCTACCTTCTACAACCAGTATGCAAATTTATTGGCACGAGGTGAGGATATATGTAGAATAGAGGCCCGCCGTGAGACAATAAAAATTTGGTTCTTCTTCTTCCTTCTATGATCACTTCCTGCCTCTTATCTGTCGTTGTTCATTCCTTTGATTTTCAGGTTTTTGTCAAATTCATTGTTAGGTAAACTGGGGATATTGAAATTGAGATCATGCATTAACTCTTCAGCTTCATTAATCTGAAGATGATCTTAAAAGAAGAGAATTTTGAGAAGAAACAAGTACAAACTCAATTTAAAGACAACACAACAAGAATTTGCAACAACATTATTAGTTCAGAAATACGCATACCCAGAGTTTAACAACAATATTCTAAGGAAATTAACAATAACAATCACATCAATCATACGTAGGATTAATAAAACTAAGCAAGATAAAATCCTAGAATAATGATTTTGCGGAACTTATAGCCTGTATCAAAGTGAGGATCAGCAGGATAGCTGCAGCAACAGTTGCCGTACCTCTCCAAACATTGGGGAAATATACAAGTTTCAAGGTTGCCTTTCTATGGTTCCAGCGGTTCTCATAGTGGGCATTCATCTTTCTGCAGATATCATCATAGCACGTATAAGTGTCCGTGATTGTTTCGCAAAGCTTGTTAATCATATTTGAAAGTGCGGCATCGTCACCTAACCAGTTGAGAATAATTCCATTTTCAGCTAGCAAATCCACGTCTTCTGCACTGTCGATAAGAAGGTCCATAAACATAATGTAATTGCATATGTAAGCTTTAAACGGTTTGAAGCACAGCTCCAAGGCCATGATATTTCGTACAAAACGTTCGAAGCAGTAATCAACTTCCAAGCGTGGTATTTTCAACACTCCTTCCTCAAATTTTATGTTGACCAAACATTTGTCTTCGGTTACCTGAAACTTCACCCCTGCCTCGCTAAGCATGACGGCATTATATTTCAGCTTGATAGGATTAAAACTATAACCTCGTTCAATGGATCCCTTCAACATAAAATTCCTTAGTAAATCAGTGAAATGCCTGCTTCCCTCTACATCCGGGTCGGTGTTTTGCACCCCTTGTGAAAACGTGTACTTTCCAAAATAAACGGTAGCAAGATCAAGAAAAGGAATGCCTATTGGCTCTTTGCGACAGGCCTCGTCATATATTTCCTTAATAATGAAGAAAGGTAGTTGGTTTTCAAGTAGCATCAAGTCTTCTCGTATGTCAAATATCATCCAGGGCTTAATACTTTTAGAATGTCCATTGTCCAACATTCCCGCGCGGTATTGATGGCTGTTTTTGTCGTGGTTTGTTTCTGAAAACTTTGGGTAGCAACATTCATCATCATTTGAAGCCTTCAAAAACTCAATGATGAAGACTGCATCCAACAGGATCATCTCTATGAAATCACTGCTTGTAATTTCGCTGAAGTTCTCTGAATAACTGGCTCGGATCCTCTCTTCTTTCTCCTGAATGCTCATCACAAGATACTGGATTTCCTCCATACCCTTCCCATCCCGTTCAGCAAACTCTTTGAAATATCTCAATTTTTGCTGTTCCATGTCCTTTAGTCTTTCATCGCCACGGTGAAGAGGACCTATTGAAATCAGTTGTGGAGTGTAGGCTTCCGGTCTTACCTTTCGAAACGAATTGGGCACCCTGTAGATACAACACTCATCCCCGTCCTGTTGAGAGGTCAACGATCCTATCTTAATTCGCAGCTGTGCCAAAATATCTCTAGTCATCTCCATGTTGCGTTTGATGTAAGAAACACCTAAGGTACTTTTCCTTCGTTTGGAACTCCTTCCCTAAGGTACTTTCTATATCTGCACGTTCGGTGAAACAAACCAAGAATGAATGGAAGGGGTGTGTGTGTGTGTGTGTGTGTGTGTGTGTGTGTGTGTGTGTGTGTGTGTGTAGAGAGAGAGAGAGAGAGAGAGAGAGTAATAAAAAGGCAATTTTAAGATATATTTTACCTAACTAATATTGTAATTTCTATCTTATTTCACAAAATTAAGACATTTTTATTTCCATACGAAATTTTACCTAAAGGACTATAATTGTCCATGTAAATTTTTTAGAGCAATGCTATATGCTATTGTAATTTCTCTTAATCAATCATTTAATATTTTTGGAACGCATGTACACTCAATATATCGCTTCAGTAGTTATCACTTAACACATCAATTTATATGAAATTTTTTATATAATTTGTTAGTATACAAAATATTTAATTTTCAAATTTTTTAGTCCTGCCATTTTTCCTTCTCGATGAATTGTCATGATCAAGAAGGAAAATAATGATTCAGCTAAATCTATTAGTTTTCATCTTCTAGATGCATTACAAGAAGGCTATTAATTTATTTATCAGAACAAATTAGCAGTATAAAGTCGTGTATAAATTTAAGAATTCTAATGATAGGTGTAAGTATGTAAAATTTATGTAATGGGATTTGATAAATTTTAAATTAAAATTATAATTAACATAATTTAAAAACATGAATTTTGATGGACCAATATTAGGTGTAACTAGATTTTTAGCCCGCGCTACGCTGCGGGTAAAAAAAACAAATTAAGTCATGTTATGATTAATCTGATATGACTTGTTCAACTTGGATGGTCTAAAGGCAACCCAAATAATCATTAAAAATATAATTTGACTCATAATAAATATTCAAGAGGAGAATTTTTTTATAAATACTGAGATGGAAACCTATTAAATTTATTCGGATCAACCTGAGTTAACCTATTAGTCCACATGCCATGTTATGAGACCATAATAACTCTATTGAAAGTAAATAAATACAAATAATGAAGCTCAATTTCCAATAAACTCAGTATTGAATAATAAAATTAAAAAAAAATCAATTTAAAAAAGGATTAGAAAAACTTGACTTTAGGCAACCTGAGTTATCATATCAAACTTGAGACCTAAATCATAAAACCAAGATAAATCAATAAAAAACAAATTGAAATAAATTATTAAGTTTAATTCTCAATCAACCTAGTGTTGAAAGATAAAATTGAAATAAGATCTGTTAAAAAAAGATATAAAAAATAACTCAAGTAAACCCGGACTAACCAACCAAACCTGTGACCTAAGCTATAAGATAAGAATAATCTTATAATAAATAAATCAAAATAAATCACGAAACTTAATTTCTAATTAACCCAAAGTTGAAGGATGGATTTGAAAAAAAAATATTAAGAAAAAAAAACAAAAACTCGACTTAACTGAATCAACTAGTCAAACCCATAGTCTAGATCATAAAACTTGGATAATTAACCTTATCAAAAGTAAATTGAAAACAATTATATAGTCTAATATCCAATAAATCTAATATTGAAGGATATATTAAAAAAATATAGATTTTTTTTTATAAAAAATAAACAAAGAAAGAAAACAAAATATTATTTTAATGAATAGTATAAAAATCGTAAAACAAAAAATTTTAGTTTTTTTTTTTATAAAGAAAGAGAGAGGAGATGAATTAATAATGGTTTTAAAAGAAGAACAAAATGGCACACTTCCCAAACTTTTCCATTTTGTACTCCTAAAAACGCATCATTTTAAAAAAAAAAAACATTTTATTTTTTCATTTTCTACCTTTTGAATGGGAGAATGTAATTGACATATGAAATTGGAAATCGATTATGAATTTAAAATATTTTAAAATTATTTTCTTCCCGTTATATTTATGATTTTGCGGCAACATTATATTCGGTCGGTTGCAAATAATTGGAATATCATGAAATTCTAAGAACTTAGTTCAATAGGAGAGTTGTAATTAGGTAAGGTAAAAAAGACCACAAATTAGACACATAAGGCTAGTTTTGTTAATTTTATTTTTATTTTTAGATTTCCTACTTTGTTTAATATTTTTATTAATTTTGACTTTGATTTTGGATTTCCTAGTTTGTTTAGGATGATTTAAAAAAAAATAAAGAGTTTTAAATCTTTTAAAGAGACGAACTACTTGAAGAAAAATACCCGGTAATAAAATTTCAAATTAGAATTTTTATATGATAATCAAAAGAATTATGTGTTGATTATGACTATTGTCTTTTTTATATTGTTTTTATCTATGTCACTCTTTTTTTCCATACAACTACTTGGCTATATTTTCCCACGTAAGGTTTTAGTATTTTTTTTTTAAATTAGCACTATTTAAAAAAAGGCAAAATAATACAGTTTGAAAAAAAAACTGGTGAAATAACACAATTTATAAATATCATGATTAGAAACTGCAACATTCAACCTTGTCGCTATTTAAAAACGTGAGATTTTTTTTATAAAAAAACATGAAATGAGTTGCACAAATTATAATGAGGAGAGAGAATAAAAGAAAGAAACAAAGAGACTTGTGAGATATATTAAAACTTCGATTACGACACTACTAGTACTATTAGAAAAATTTTGATGCGACAAATCCAATTACACCAAAAAATATCATCAATGATATCCCGAGTAGGCCACACTTGGCACCTAAAGATGACAAATGACTCACTTGCCTTTAGCGGCAAGTGTGACTCACTCTAATCATTGTTGGTGATCTTCTTGGTATCGTTGGATTCGTCTTGTTAAAATCTTTATGATAATACCAAATGTGTCATAATCGGAGCTTCAATGTACCTCTAGAGTCTATTTCTTTCTTTCTTGACTTCTCTCCTTACCCTCCTCTCTCCTCATTATAATTTGTGAAGAGAGAGGAGAAAGAAAAGAGAGAAAAAAACAAAGAAAGAAATCTTGAAGGCACATTGAAGCTTCGATTATGACATCACGAGTACCATAAAAAACTCTTGACGAGACGAATCCAATGATACTAATGAAGATCACCAATGGTGACTGGAATGGATCACACTTGCCATCAAAAGCAAGTGAGTTACCTAATATATTTGGACTACAAGTGCAACTCATTCTAATCACTGTTAATGATTTTTCTTGATGTCGTTGTATACTTCTCGTCGAGAGCTTTTTGATGGCACTAGTGACATTGTAATAGGAGCTTCAATGTGTTTTTGGAGTCTTTTTTTTTTCTCTTTCTTCTTATAGTAATTAGTGCAGCTCATTTTGATAATATTTTTGAAATGCTGCGTTTTTGTATAGTAAGTTAGTTGAATGTCGTATTTTCTAATTACAACTTGTATAAATTATGTGAATTCGCTATTTTTTTTTTCAAACTGTTATTTTTTCAATTAATTTCTTTTAAAAAAAACCATGCTAATTAGAAAAAAAATACCTAAATTTTAGAGCAATTCTAGAAGAAAATCATACGAATTGTTCTGACTACTCTTTTTATTTCTGATCATTCAATTAATATTCTTAGAACGTCTGTACACTCAATCGCTTCAGTGGTTATTGCTTAGCACATCAATATATGTGAAAATTTAATATAATTTGTTTATATGCATAGTATTTAATTTCCATTTTTTTAAAAATACCGTATTTTCTCCTTCTCCACGAATAAGTCATGATCAAGAAGGAACATAGGTTAAAACTATGCATGAAATCCTTCTGATTAACTTAGAAGTTATGTTATTCAATTTATTTATTTTCCTTTACTTATAATGAGCCAAATCCCAAAGAAGGTAAGTAAACATTTCAAAGAAACAAAACAAGTTAGTGCTGACCTGAGGGAGATCAGCCGGCCGTATCTCTGTGTATATAGTCCCAGGCAGCGAGCCCCTTTCCTGTATATTGCAGCCTCTCTCTCTTTCTTGAAGTCTCTTGCTCTTGTCAACCTACATGGTTGAGCCAAATATATCTATGCAAGGACGGGTGATTAACAAATCATAACAATACAGGCATATATATTCCATTCTGTTTGGTATAATTTTTATATGTTATTTTTATTTTTCAATTCATGTAACTTGTACCAATCTTGATGTGTAATGTGCCTCCATATGTTCATATTAATTAGTTGACTTTTTCCATCTACTTGTTTTTTTTTCTCTTAAAAAAAAAGGATCCACTAGTACATTTATTTATTTACAGAATTTATTTTCATTTTTATTCAAGAATTCATATATGCAACTATGTTAGTGTGAAATTAAGTTTTTTTATTTTATTTTTATCATGTAGAATTTCCTAAGATAAGACAATAAATATTATAGTTATCATTAAAGTATTTTTAATACATGTAACGATTAGTACACCTTAATTAAAGGTATTTTTATAAATCAAAATATTTTGTGCTATTTTGATTTAATACCCTTAAATCAAAATAAAATAACTTAAAGATTTGTTATAAAATTGAGAAAAAAAATTTATTTAATCAAAAGTTAGAATTTTTAACTTGCTAGATGGATTCTATTTATACTATATTTGTTTTAATGATTGAAATCACATATTTCTAACTTAAATTTCTTTTTACTTATTATTGTGAAAAAAATTATTAATGAAAAATAACATATGAATTATTTTTTAAAATCAAAAGTCAGATATCATAAGTCATGTCTTACAAATTCTTAGTGAATGAACAATTCTATTTTAAAAAAAACTTTTGTTCCTGTTTTTTTTTTTAATTATTGCAACAGGTTTTCCTATTGTTTGTGACAAACTAACAAATTGATATAGAAAATTATAACTTTAATCATTGTTAAAAAAAATTATATGTTTTTATTTATTATTTATATAACTGGTATCAATTTGAATGAATGCATCTATGTTCGTAGTTGACTTTTCTTCGTCCACTTGACTTTTTTTTCCCCTCCCTCTTAAGTAAGTTGCCTCATCTATCCGAATGGCTGCGCGACCTCTAGATTATTTGTCATGGGTTGTTATGTTAGAATGTTTTAGGCAGTTGTTATTATTATTATTATTTTTTATAACTCGGGTATCCGGGTCAGCTTACGCGTACCACGACTAATCCCTAGATTTATTAAACATCCTGCAAGTCCAGTAGGCAGGTAATGCACTGCGCGGATGACATGCATGCACAGAAAAGATCGAACCCGGATACAGAGAAAGGGAACAAGTCCCTACCACAACCGCTAGGCCACGACCTCAAGTGCAGTTTTAGGCGGTTGTTATTAATTTTACTTGTAATATACTAATTAGTAGAGAATAAATAAATAGTCACTTTGAGGGGCTGGATAAAATTCTGCATATTTTTTTTATTCAATCTCATAACTTAAATAATAGAATAATTACTGAAATTACTTAATAATTAACAACCCATAACCTCAAATTAATAACGACTGTGTAAAACATTCAGATCACCTAAGTCCACGTCCTAACAGACCCATGGCATTATTTCATTTACTAGTGGGAGGAGAACGTGTTTTCTTGAGTGATCTGGCATTTTGACACTCACATATTTACAGAATGCATTAATTTTCTGATGAATAAGCTTTTACAAAAACGAAATTAACACATTAAGTATTTTAAGAATTGTTTTAATGTTTTAATCTCTTTCCTAATTAAAGATCTTGTTTTTACATATTAGTATTGACATATATTTTATATTTTCATATATAAAGAAATTTTTTTATGTAAAACGTTTATCACACTCGACATTACAGCAAACCTAAAAAGAATATAATATTTTGAAAATAAATAAAAAAAGAGAGAAAAGAATCACCTCCTTATATAATGGTCAATAAAAAATACTCTAATTGATCTTAAGAGTTGTAATGTAATGAAATAGTTATGATAAAGATAAAATATTAACATTCTAAAGCTTTTTATATGAGATAAGGTGCCTTGCCAATTATCTTTTATTCATATTAGTATGTTGTGTGTCGCACGTCAAAAAAATATCCGTGCGGCATCAGTTGGCGATTCTTTCGTCTGCTCGTTTGCTTATGATTCGTTGGAGTCGCCACCTAGTAATTTATTGAGGGCTACTAGGAAACCTGATGTACTAGTCTTGTCAGAGATTCATTGGTAAAGAACTGATTGTGGTTAGGGAAGGTATTAGCACCCCTAACGCACCCTACCTGAGGTAAGCTGCTTCGTAGACTTGATGTGTTAAAGAAGTTTTAAAATTCAGTTCATTCATCGAATTTTAGAAAATACAACTTACACTTACATGTAAGTTTGTAATTCTTTATCCGTGAACAAATCAGAATATTAAATTCTTCTTTATTCTCGCAATTTTATCCTAAAAAAAATTCATAAACAAAATACATACCACACATTCACTTTCAAGCTTCGTGGACTTGATATGATTTAAAAATAAAATTTTAGCCCAATTCTAAAGTTTTGATAAATCAGTTATTAGTTCCCAAAATATATGTAGATACATGTTCTATATTTTTATAGAAAATACAACTTGATTTTTATCTGTCCTTTAGATATTTGTGCATATAAAATAAAACATTAAATTCATTTTTTTTCCATTTGATTCAATAACATACATAAAAAAAATACACAAACACACACATCTCTTTTTCTATTATTTTTCTTTTTCTTTTCTTTTCTTTTCTTTTTTTTTTTTACATCCACAATACAAATTCAAAAAATAACTAAACAAAAATTACATTAAACACTTTAAAAATTACAGAATAACCCAAAACCTCCCAGAACAGTGTCAGGAAGCCTTCTGGAACCGCTGGAACAGTGGCGGCGCGTCCCCACACGCGCCACGCCACTGCAGACAAACCAGAACAAACTAGTGGATCCGACCCGACTTCATCTCCTCTTCCCTCCTACACTGGCAGTGAGGAGCAACATCACCTGCAAAGAAGAAAAAGACGCAATCCAGTTGGTTTTAGCTT
>Ga0325411_1000617_pt1 | contig 37509 bp, 25 predicted proteins | sample PopdelMetagenome_13_FD_206181 | JGI IMG/M metagenome (GOLD analysis project Ga0325411, IMG submission 206181) | Populus deltoides microbial communities from Bellville, Georgia, United States - Xylem-PdIQD-R4 | ecosystem: Host-associated > Plants > Phyllosphere > Stem > Wood/Secondary xylem...
TCAGCACCCATCTGAAATAAGGAGTTGTTTTCCTGGTTCCCACAGTTCTGGGATTGCTGCATCAGGAAGTGGTATCAGAGACTCGATTGCCACTTCAAATAATTCCTACAAGGGCATAGGCTTTAACTAATCTTATAGATTCCATAAGGTCATTCAAGGTCAAGAAATTTTTCCAAGCTCACCATATGGAAGAATCCCAAATGCTAATGAGGCTCGTGAAAACTGTAGTCTTGGATTCTCTGATGGTGCCCAAAGGCCAAGCTCAAGAAATGGATGGTCTACAATGATGCAGGGCTATAATAATCAAATTCGACCTCCTGCACAAGTATCATCACCATCTTCGGTGTTAATGTTTCAGCATGCGAGCAATCCAGTTCCAAAGCCATCTTCCAATTTTAATTTCAATGATCATGTGCAGCAGACAGCCACCACCCGAAGTTGGTTTTGTGGTCCTGAAATGCAGGGGGGGAATTTCAAGTTGTCTGCACATTATGAGCCCAGTGTAAAAAGAGATGGCCGATGGAGCAATAGTCCTTTTGGTCTGTCCCATGAGCATCTTCAACATGGCGTTTCACAACCTATTGTAGCTCAATCAGCCTCTAGGGGTAGTCAAGATTTGGTGTCGTGCAAAAGCAGCTGCAGACTCTTTGGTTTCTCATTGTAGCTCAATCATCAAATTCCTCGTAAACCATCAAATCTCTTTGGTGTCATGAAAGGGATTTGATGGTTTACGAGGAAACTTGATTCAAGTTGCTGGATTTTATAAGCACCTGGGCAGTTAGTGCCTGCTCATTTCCGTTACCAATGCTATTTATTCATGGAGTTGTGTGTGGTCGATACTGCATCAGTATCAGTTTAGATCTGTAAATCTAATGCAGTATCGGTTTAGATCTGTAAATCTATTTTCAGGATCATGTCAGACAGGTGTTTTTTTCGAATGGTTGATCTTATCTTATTTGCCTCATTATCTAATGAAGTCAATAACTGTTTGTGTTCATGCTAGTTTTTCACCTGTTTGATCTAATCTGATCTCATTGAAATTGTTTGCATTGTTTTGCAGGCAATTCTGCAACCCCGTGCTCAAAGTTATCGTATATACTAATGAGGCCGCACAAGGGATGCTTCCTGTTGCTTGGTTTTATATGTATTAGCTTGTGAGAGAATATAATTATTCTCCTAAGGTGACTTGGCTATATCCTAACTCCTTTGACTATGCAACAGAGCTGTTTGTACCTGGTACTAATCTCTATTAGATTTCCCATGATAACCCACATTCAAGAATGTTCTCTTCATACATGCTTGCACAATGCAATCTGGAAATGTAGTTGTAATAGCGCCAGATATTTTATATGGTTGTCATCTCTCAATATGTTTTGTTCTATGCTAGCCTACTACATTCCGAACTACTCTGTTCTTGTCTGTTTGTTCCATACATTTTTCTCCTCGTTTGTCCTGCTTACCTTCTTGTTGCGTCTAAGATCACGTGTCACGAACTGATTGGAAGGTAACTCTGATATCTACAACAAACGCAAAGAAACTGCCTGCAGAATAATGTGTTGTTGTGGTTTTGGTTTTGGTTCTCGCTTTGCAAATCTTGAAAATGGTTTTCATAATTTATTTCTGGTCAACAGCCGTGTTTCTCATGCCCATGAGCTTCGAACAAACCAAGCAGAAATTGATGCTATCATCAGTTGCCGGACCAGTTAATTAAAAACTTGATGAATAATGGAAATGGCCGGACGTTATTGTTGACAGTCCTCCTAGTCTATCAAGCAAAAGTTCCAACAGGACCTGTTGGAGCTTGAGAGCTATCACATCAACTGTTAATTTCACTATTACTTCATATTTTCAAGAACATTGCGACCCACCTAGATTCATGAGCTTTATTTTCATGGTCCCCCAGTACTTTGCATTATTTCGAAGCATGTGATCGTTGGTCCAATTTGCGGACCAACTGTGATTTCGACATCTCGGACTCCACCAATAACATACCTTGAGAATTATTATGCAACTTTCAATTGCACCAAATATATACCTTCTTGAACTTGGAGAAGAGGCTTTCAGATGACCAAAAAAAAAACAGGAACCTCCCGATCTCTAGTTGCTTGATAGAATAATATGGTTTCCCAAAAGAAATTTCGGGGTACTTGTTGATGAACGACCTGGCCTAGCAAAACGCCTCCAGCCGCTTCATCAAGCATGCACGTCCCAAGACGGCGTGGGAGATGAGGCCAACGGCCAACCTTGAGTGGTTGTCCATTTTGGGTGGCAGAACCTTACGGTGTTGCCTTCGAAAATGTTTCCTTTCGACTCAGTGGCAATGTGGGATTTTGCGCATCATCGATTTTCATTGAATTTGATCACTGGTGCTAAAGTAATTTCTCTTCTGGGTTCCGATATTCGAACTGATTCAACCATGGGACCAAATAATTGAGCAGATAGAAACCATGGAGGTCAATGAGAGCTAATGTTTTATTTTTCTGTGTCACGACTTGGGGTTGGAATGACCTTAACATTATTTTGCATGTATCAAGAGACACGATTATCAGTTTGATCAAAGGAAAGGAGGAGAAGATTGCAGAGAATTTTTGTTTTTTGTACTTTATTAAAAAGGAAAGTTTAATGGTGACGACTAGCAATGATTCAATTGTTGAAGACGTTTAGCTGGTTAACGACAAACCGTGTGGTTTGGCTGCTCAACTCAGGGGGTGTGTCTGCGAGTTTTAACTGATTTTTTAAAAAATTTTGATTTTTTTAATATAATATATTAAAAATAAAATTTAAAAACAAAAAAATTATTTTAATATATTTTTAAATAAAAAATACTTGAAATCATATACCATCTATAGTTTTAAAACCCAATCCAGCCCAGCGAGTCGACCCAGAACCCGGCTGATCCGAGACTAAAACTGGGCCGGGTTTATTAAAGAATAAGAGTAGTTTAAAAGCCAATTAACTCGGTAAGATCTAATAAAAAAACTCTGTTGCAACCTGTTAAATATACACATACATATTAAAACAACATCATTTTAATTAATAAAAAAAATTAAAATTAACCTGGATAACGTAAAGACTCATAACCAGAATCTTCAAACAGATTGACCATGTAGCCGGTTTAAAAATATGGAGACCACCAATCAAATCAATCAATAATTAAGGTAGATGCGTGGAGGAGGCTGCAAGAGTCACTAGGAGAAAGTCCAAGCTTTAATATCTTAATCTAGCTAAACTACAGGGACACAAAGTGTGCAAAGACATGCAATGTACAAGTATAATACAAAGTGTGAAACGTGAGAAAAATGAAAAGAAGGTGTCATAAATCTAAAGATGCGAAGAATTCCTCTGTTTGATTTTGATTACGCGCACCGCCCACCACCCCATTATGAAAGGTTATTAAATTCGTCGCGGTCCATGTGTAGAAATCTTTGTATGGTCCACGCGTAGAAAATTTGCCTTTTCTAATTTCCAATTTAAGTATAGGAGTCGGTCTTATAGTTGTTACCCATTATATATATATATATAACCAAAATATTTTAGAATTGGACTAGTCATCACTAATTGTTGTGGTCAAGCTTTCTTTATTTAGAAATTATACTCTTTTTTATTATTATTAACGTGAATGTCTAGACCAATTTAGCGTACCTCGACTAATCCCACAGATTCTGAAGTTAATGACCATGTAAACCTCCAGTGACCATCATATTAGTGAGCACAGGGCTCGAACATGAGACCACAAGAAGAGCAAACCCCTTAGTTCTAAATTCTTACCACTGATTTACCTACTAGATGGTTGAAATTATATTATTTGTTTAGTGTTCAGAAAAGTTATTCGGTAAATTAAAAGCATATTCGTTTTTTACATAAAAAAAATCTATAAATAATTTCATGATAAGGTTACATATATGTAAAAGTATCTTAAATTTTTTTACTTAGTTTATATAGAGGACTTGATAAAAAAATATTTTTTTGTCCTTATAAATGTATCGATTTTAGTATAAATAGTCCCCTTAAGACATAATTAAGGAGGGATTTAATTGTTTGGATGATACTCCCTTATTCTTAAAAATTAAGACGTCCAAAAGATTAACAGAGATAAAAGTTGTCTCAAACAATTTAAAAGCCCATGATACCTTATTTCATTACACACGTCTCCGTACCATCGCATGGTACGTAAAACCGTTGGATAAGTAATATTTGACTTGATGGTTGTTTTTATTTAAAAATATATTAAAATAATATATATATTTTTTTATTTTTAAAATTTATTTTTAATATTAGCAATTTAAAATTATAAAAAAATTAAAATTTTTAAAAGCAAGCAAAGACGCTTGAAGTTTGTTTGTTTTTGTTTTTTATTTCTCGCTACAAATAACATGACATGCAACTTGGTATATATCAAGGACCCAGAAGTCCTCTGATGTTCTTTGTTCATTTCCACCTGAATTAGAGCTAGCTAGCTACGACAGAAACAGAGGTTTCTCTGCGTTTAATTTGTTTCTCAAATATTAATTTGTTTCTCTGCGTTGCGAGCATAAGCTTGGCAATTGAGGATCCTCCAATATCACACGCAGGAAAGAAGAAGAAACGAACAGATAGTCATAAGAGATGGCTGGAGAAGGAGAAGCAAAATCACTCGAAGAAACACCAACATGGGCTGTGGCTACTGTTTGCTTCTTTCTGATATTAATATCTATCTTTATTGAGCATTTGCTTCATCTTTTAGCTAAGGTATACATAAATATATATATACACACACAACTTAAACTTACAGTACTCGGAAATATTGGACATGCAAGTAAGAATAATATTGATCTCCATTCATCTGGCATTAACTTTCCACTTTGTTTTTGGGCTCACAGTATTTCAACAAGAAAAGGAGGAAGAACCTCACTCAAGCTCTGTACAAGATCAAAACAGGTGATGTATAATACACATCAAAATATATATAACAGGAAGATCTTGTTCTGCTAATCACTAAAACTTTATATGTTTTCTGTTCGTATAGAGTTGATGCTACTGGGTTTCATCTCATTGTTGCTGACTGTATTGGAAAAGCCAGTTGCAAATATATGTATCCCAAAGAGTGCTGGCGAAACCTTTCTTCCCTGTGGTGGTGTGGATTCAAGTGATTGGAGTGAAGAAGAAGCCAAATGTTCAGAGCAGGTATAAATTTTGTCCACTAAATGCCTGCATATGTTATATATAAGATCAATATTTAACACTGATTTGTTTTCACTGGATTCTTGAACAGGGAAAGGCTTCTTTGTTGTCCAGGGAAGGTATGAAGCAACTCCAGTACTTGATATTTGTGCTTGCTTCCTTCCATTGCGTATCAAGCATTTTTACATTCGGCCTAGGGATGGCCAAGGTAAATTTCATTTTGTTTCTTTCTCATACTAAAACTTTTGATGTTTTCCATGATCTACTGTTAAGTTGTTGAATTTCAAGAACAAAATCAATTCAAGAAAGCCTCCAAAAAGAAATGGATTGTACGGGAAGATTCATACCGTAACAAACCTGGAGTTTTTTAGTGATTGTGAAATGTAAAAGTTTGACATGTGTTTGAAAATTTGCTTTTTTTAGATGAGAAGATGGGAATCTTGGGAGGCAGAGACAAGGACACTGGATTATCAATTTTCAACAGGTATGATCGATTGATGGTCACGATCTTGTTTGGTCACAAAATTCTTTGTTGGGCCACGTTAGTTTTGTCTCATCAATAAAATAAATGCTGTGGCCGCTGATGGATTAAACATTCAATGAACACGTACATTCTCGATGATTCAAGCTCAAACTTTTTTAGCTACAAGAAAACAGCATTCATAGCTATGGTTGAATGGAATATTATCAACATTCTCATCTGAAATATCGTATCTGAGAATTTGTTTGTAGTTCAATATCATTTAAATTTTCATGATCAAAGAATAAAATTTAAATTTTGTGATTACATAACTTGCAAAAATTCAATGGATTTGATCATAATTTCACAAGAAAAGAACACCTACCTATGAAATCAAACCAACGGAAACTCATCATTCCTTAAAGCATATAAAAAGAAGTAACATAATGTGCTACTGGGTTATAAAGATTTGTACTTATTTTGCTGTTACTAATCACATACAGATCCCAGGAGGTTCCAGCTCAGTCATCAAACACCATTTGGGAAGCGGCATCTGAGATATTGGAATGAAAACTCAGTTCTTCGCTGGCCGGTTAGTTTTTTTTTTTTTTTTAAAATAAATAAATTAATATTGATAATGTTTAAATTTCTATCTGATTATTTCTGTAATGTTGTTGTTTTGCTAATCTTTTGCAGGCATGTTTCCTCGGACAATTTTATGGTTCCGTTCCCAAAGTGGATTATCTAACACTGAGGCATGGATTTATCATGGTATATGACAACCACAACCACTTGAAATAGAGACAAATTTATAGCTTTAGGATAATAAACAATTGTTAACTGATGAGATTAACTGGTGTTTTTCTTTTCCTGCTCTTTCTGCAGGCCCATTTTGATCAAGATAACAGCTTTGATTTTCAAAAATACATTAGAAGAGCCTTGGATAAAGATTTTGGCGTGTTAGTGGGGATAAGGTAATGAAAACTAATCTTCAATCTTCAACGATCAGTACAACTCATTAAACCCAAAAACTGTAAACTTAATTCTTTGCCTAAAATCTCTGATTTTGCAGCTTCTGGATTTGGATGTTTTCTATATCTTTCATATTCTTCAACGCACACAGTATGTTCAAATAAGCTGATCACTTAATTTATTCCAATTTTGTTTATATAAATACCCCTTCAAATGTTCATGATTTTAATTTTTGTCAATGTATATCCTATGTGTACAGAATTTTACAGTTATTATTGGCTTCCATTTATTCCACTACTGGTAAGTAAATCGACTCCAATAATAATCAATATACTTGAACAAGATTCAAGTAATTGTGCAGGAGAAATCTGTATGTTGAAGCCCTTCATGCTGTGTTTTGCAGATGTTGTTGCTGGTTGGGACAAAGCTGCAAGCCATCATAACTTTAATGTGCTTAGATAGCCATGATAAATCTCTGGTTGTTGAAGGAACTATACTCGTTAGGCCTAGTGATCATTTCTTCTGGTTTGGTAGGCCTAAATTGCTTCTCCACCTTATGCATTTCATATTGTTTCAGGTCATTCTTTGATCCTTCAAACAAATCTTCTCGTTTTCATTATACAAATTGCTTCTCCACCTCATACAATTCATATTGCTAGCTTTTAAAATGCTAACCAATTAACAGCACAACAGCGATATGTAAGTAAAGATAAAGAAAAGAAAAACTCTATATGTGGCTGTATGAATTTATTCTAAACTATATTCTGGGCTTTGCAGAACTCCTTTCAATTGGCATTCTTCACATGGACTTGGGTAAGCATTTATTAGGAGTATATTTTTCTTAAGGAATTTATTCTACGAGTTGATTTGAATTAAAAAGGAATTACAATTCTAACGTTGCTTCAAAATTTCAGTACAAATTTGGATTTAGATCATGCTTCCACCGGCGAACAGAAGACATTGTCATAACGCTTGTCGTGGGACTGTTGGTTCACTTCCTCTGTGGCTATTTGACCCTACCTCTATATGCTTTGGTCACACAGGTATGCATCTACATATATTTATGATCAACAGATCCTACGTATAAAATTGTTCCTGCCTTCAGAAAACAAGATTAGCCAAAAAGAATTAGCTTAAACTGTATGTGATTATGTATTCAAGAATTCAAACCTAAATGAGAATTGCAACAGATGGGTTCATCAATGAGGACAGCTGTTTTCACAGAGAATGTAGTTGAAGGTCTGAAGAGATGGCGAGCAAAGGCTAGGAAGAACCTGAAAATTTCCTACTCAGCCCGCCCCTCCCTTGATGCTTCAGTTGACACCTCACTTTCCTTCGACTCTTCTCCTTCTTTCAGCCTCAGTGCTTCATATTCTATAGACCCAAATCGTCCAGTGGACAGTGATCATGTTACTATTGAAGTAATTGATGAAGCAAAATACAACGATGATCAGCCTCGGGAGCATAAAAAAAATAGTTCATTTGAAGGCTTTAGCGTGAGCAATGCAGCCCCAGCTAAGGAAGAACAAAGCGGTTTATAAATACTTGCAGCTATAGTGCCCTCTTTGCGACAAGAGATTCTGTTGGCTGATTTATTGTACAGTTGTTATTTATTATTGTTCCTTCATTTCTTCTGTCGTTCTTTTGAACATGAATGACAGAAATAAACCGTGTGGTTAATTACTTAATGTAATTTACTGTTTGTGGCATCTATTTACATTTAAAATGCAGGGTAATTGAAAGTAAGCTTCTTTTTCTTCTGCTGTCTCCATTGTTTATAAGTGGTTCCGGCTCAAATCTAAATATATTGGATTGGTGAGATCTAATAAAATAAAAAAAATTAATTTTTTTATTTTTAATTATATTTTATTCAAAAAATTAGTATTTAACATTATTTAATAGCACTGTATAATTATATTAGAAGGAGATCTCATAATGACGTAGCATTTGCAGAATTTGATCGCAATCTCAATTTTGTTCCTGATGATATTTTACTTAATGTTGTTGCACGCTCAGGAAACTGTAGTCCTTGTCGGATAAATTTCATACGTAATGGAATTGCAGATAGTTTAATGGAACAATAAAAAATACTTTATATAAAGTATTTGTTATTTCATGATGTAATAACAGTAGTTAAATCTATAATATTTCAATTAAAAACCATCAATATTAATATATGTTTTTTTAGTTATTTTATAACCTTAATTTGAAAAACATTCTTAACTAAACACATTAAATTACTTTTTTGTTCAACTTCAATTTCAACCACAGTTTTAACCAAACATATATTTTTCCAAACCAACCTTAACTAAAAGTACTTTTTATAAAATAATTTTTTTCAAACTATAACCACAACAGCAACCATAATACCAAACACACCCGAAGCTAGCAACCTCGTTTGGATGTTTTATGGGCATAAACTTTGCGATTTTGTATTCTGCCATGCGAGTGTGTCATAGTTTTCAGACCCGGCCCGGTCCAAGGCCTGGGTCCCGGGTTTTGACCGGTTCACGGGGTCGTCCGGGTCAATTTTTTTTAAAAATCAAAACAACGTTGTTTTAGTAAAAAAAATAAAAGTTAACGGGTCGCAACCAGGTTTTTGTTGAAATTAAGTAATTAATCTATTAATCTCACTAGGTTCCAACTTCCAAGTATGGTTGTCATATGATGTTGAACTTAACTTCACTTTTGATAATGTACAAAATCGTTCATCCTCTAAAATAATGGAAATTTTGGTGTAGATTTTTCCTTATTTAAGCATTTAAAAAGTGAAACTAAAAATTGGTTTGACATGATTTTTTTTATAGGACGGAGTAAGCCATGTATGGTTCATTTTCTTGCGTTTGTTTGGCAAAGTAATTTGTTTGCTTCTTGATTGACAATTTATTATCTGTCAAGTACCATTTTCTTTTGCATTGCTCAAGAAACCTTGGAAATCCCTTCTGCTTTTGTTGAGATTTCTAGTACTGTTGAATTTATAAGAGTATCATCACTTCATGCTTGATCATTATGTAATTTTGGGTTGGGCTTGCCTGACCCTTTCTTTCGTATTCAATCTCGGTTGGTTTTGGGTTGGGCTTGCCACCGACTATAAGGTTGTGATTTTTTTTTTTTTCCCTTAATGAATTGTAGTTCTATTTCTGTCATTGTTTTTGCTTTTTAATGTCATGGCACAGTATTACGCAGTGGAGCCTGTAACTTGATGTTGTTCTTTGGTTCCTTGGATTTAGAAATCACATTGAATAGATCCGCTACTTGGTTATGTTTTGCTTACTTCACTGTGTCTTATAGATTTGCATATGTACTTTTCCAATATGATTTGCATATGTTGTATATGTACTTTCGATCCAGTTCTTAACTATAGTTGTTATATATCGCTTAGGAAGTAAATACCTTGTAAGGATTAGAGCCACTTCATTACTTGCTAGGATTGGCTTATTCCCCTTGAATAAAGTATAGGATATTGGAACATCATCATATTAAATTGAAAATTCAAAAATAATTTTGAGTACTTTTAACAATTATATTTCTGACCTTGAAATTCTGAGAATATTTGCTATTTCGTCTAAATAGTTTATGAAATGCATTCAATTCATGGAAATCACATACATTTTTCTGCGATTTTACTAATATTGTTGTGACTCTATTATCCAACAAGTCAATGAGGCGTGTTCATTCCATGGAAATCGTTAAGGCTTGCAGATTCTACAAATATTTTTGTGCATCATAGCAATTTAATACATTCTTCACTTGAAGATTGAAACTATTTGTTCAGGTTGTCTTTGTGGCATGTATTTCCATTGTTTGATGATATTCATTGGAATAATTAGTGAAAATATCCAGAACTCTATCTGGAATTACCATCTCCAAATGCTTCAAGTGTTGCAGGCTGGTTATTATATTACATTTCCTTTAAATTGGCTACCGCTCCTGTTTTGAATGATCCCCTTGTCTATCAATAATTCACCTCGATTTTCATTAGGAGGGAGCAGCTTTCTTGCCTACTAACTCCTTGAATGCATCTTCATAACAGGTCAAGATAGAGCTTTGATTCCTTACTTGTTCTGTGGCAGATCGAGATCTTGGTCCAAAATACAATGAGAAAGTCCTGACTTGGATAATCCATGAAACACTTATCTCCAGGGTGAGGCCAAGATTGCTGAAGTGATTTCTCATTCCTTGCACCAAGAAAAAATGAAGCTGCTAGAGAGATTGCTCTGGTTATATCAAATGCGAAGAACAAGGTGTTCTAGAATGCCGGTGACCTTCTGCTGAACCGTCAAGAGATGGGTTTGGCAAACCCAATCAATAGAAAATAGTTAGCAGTGAAGTTAAAGCTTTTGGTCTATGCACATGTTTCAGTTTTCACGTTATGAATGACTAGAATATTGAGGAACGATATTATGTCAGTTTATTAGCTGCTCCCTGCTTCAGTACTCCCTGCTAAATGCCCTTATTATGTTTACTTTAATAACGTCTATCAAAAGGGTTGTTGACAGAACACCCCCCGGGTTGTTAGAGAGCTGACCATGAACTGATCTTATGTGCTGATAAAATGTTTGGTGTTTTTGTTTGGCCTTTTTTCTTATGGTCTAAATTTCAAATCTGTTCTGCTTCATCTAATAGCATTTTGGGATTTTGATTTTAATTTTGATTTTGATGTATATTGGAGCATCCGAGTGCGTTTTAGATGGAATGGCATGGATGCTGCCCCTTCAAGTACTGCAATTTGACCAAAAAAACAAGAGAGTTGTTCTAGGTTAAAATGATTGCCAAGATTGATACAAATGGCAAGACAAGTGCATGTGGGAAACCAAATTTCCTTGCACCCATTTTTTCTTAATTCCCCGTTAAGTTTTCAACAGGATTAATAAATGATTTCAGATGCACAGGCTTCCTGCTGCTTGTTTTAGGAAAATCTTGAAGGAATAAATGTCCAAACCAAGTGGGAACTTTAAATCCCCCCCCCCCCCCCTCGTGGCTTCTAGAATCCATCTTATACGACAGAAATTCTATCTCCAGAGAAGACTTGCAAGGACTTTTGCCCTTGAACACTGTTGTTTTACCTGGAAAGAGCCCCGTTTGTGGACCAAATTTTTGAGGTTGGATGCTTTTGTAAGAATGGAATTTATCTTCCAATTTTATCATCTGCAAGGTATGAAGTTGTCTGAGAGTCAAAAATTGCGGACAGAAAGGAGAACTCATTAATTTCTTAGAATTCACGTTGAGCACAAGGATGTTTGTTTTTCTGACTTGCACAGCAAATGGGGATCTCTGATGGACCCCGGAAATCATTGATGTGTTCACTGATGAGGTCATTTATAACGAATTAGTCCATCTCACGCCAAATCAATTTTATTTATTTGTCCACCTCGATTTTATAGTGCTTGTGGTTTTAGTTAAAATAGTTTTTTATTTAAAAATATATTAAAAAAATATTTTTTAAAAAATTTATTTTTAATATCAATACATTAAAATAATTCAAAATTATAATAAAATAATTTAAAACAAAAAAATAATCAAAGATTTGTAAAGGTGTTTTTTCAACAAAAAAAAAATATTTTTTAATTACTTATATGTTATCTTTGCTCAATGTTCATGAAATTTGTTATCCTTAAAAACTACCTGCAAACATTGCTTTAAATTGCTATGTATCGTTAAAATAGTTGTTTTTTAAAATATTTTTTATTTGATAATATATTTTTTTTATTTTTTTAAATTTATTTTTTATATTAATACATTAAAATAATATAAAAATAGAAAAAATTAATTTAAAACAAAAAAATTTAAAAATTTAAAATTTTTACTAATACTTTTAAAATGTAAAAATAAACTAAAACATTTGATTCCGCACCCAAAGCCACCAAAGTCAGAGAAACGGACTTGGACATCCTTCTACCACATCAAAGCACTATATCGGCATCTTTTTGCTAGTACATTAAAATATAGGAGATAATTTTTTATTATTATTATTAATGTAGATATTCGGGTCAGTTTGCATACATCTTAATTAATCACACAGACTCTAAAATTAATAATCATGTAAATCTAAAATTATTCAGAACTTAAACTTATAACTATTAAAAAAAAACTTAAAATTTAATTAATTAAGTTACCGTCGATATTATTAATAAAAGAGATAATCTTATTGGTGAGGGTCATGCTCCGATTGTCCAGATTAATTATTTCTGTCAATTAAGCACCTAAACAAGCTATAATCAAATTGCATGGCAATTGGCAGGCATAGCATTATAACTTGATTAGTAGGGCCACACACTGACACGTGGGTATTATAGGTTAGTGGCAGACAACTTTAGACTGTTCTTTGCTGTCTGCCGTGGGTTGTATGGATCTCCTTTGAACAAGTCTTGATAGAAAACCCTGCTACAGTAGGCATGAATTTCTTTTTCTTTTTCTTTTTTTTTTTATAGAGATTAATTGGCCTGATATTTGCTACCTGTAACGTAAAGTTGACCGACTAACGGCCCTCAAAAGTCAAAGTAAACCCAGACTCGTAATTTTCATCGTAATTCCGTGATTCACTTATTTCCCCTGTTTTATTTATTTGTTTTATTTTTCTCTCTCCATCAACTTAGTTTTTCTTGTAAAGTGACGTAAGGTCTCTCTATGAGCAGACAAATATTTAAACAACGAGCCCCGCATTTTCCCCTCGAGTGAAGTATATCACATCAATTATAAGGAGAACATTTTCCCCTATTTAAACTATTTAAAAACAAATATTAACATATTATATTTGCTTTAAATCCTAAACAAAAATAGTTTTCGATTTAGTATTTTATTAGAATATCTATATTTTAAAAATCTATCTTCACACGTTGTAGGGCTCCCAAGCATATTTAGAAACGATTAAAAGTTATTTTACATTATTATTCTTTTAATTTGTATTAATTTACCTTATCAATTTTTATTTATATTAACATCAATTTATATATTTTCAAAATCATCTTTGCTTGATATATCAATTGATATTTAAACAGATGAGAAACCCTAATCTAAATGTCAAAACCTTCAAAATAGTATATAATAAATGGTAACGAGCTTTGTTATAAATTAAAATCATTAAAGAAAAAAAAACCTTATAGCTATGAAGAAATATCCAAAATATTTAATTTTCTTCATCAAATTTTTCTTGTCAAAAGATTATTAAAATACTTAAAGTAGAAAAACTAGAAAACTCTAATAATAATAAATAAATAATAAAATTGAATAAAAATAAAAACCTAAAATTATTACTAATTTCATAATAAATTATTTTTCTAAATAAATAAATAAATAAATTCTTAGAAAATCTTAACAATACAACTATTTAAGGAAAACAAATCATTCCTGCATCAATTTATACTATTTAGAAATCTTAGAAATATTAATGGAGCTTAAGGTACACCCAATCCCCTTCTTTTAATTCCACTTCCTTTCTTCTTTGGCCTGCATGTGATTTCTTCCTATTATCTGCTTTGCATAATTTTGTTTTGGTATTTTTTAATAGTGTTTCCTAAGCTCTTAAGTGCTCCCTTTTAATTGAAGAAGCACATTTTAGATTGATGAAGGCTTCCATAGTGTAAATATATATAAGTTGATGCCTCAAATTTGAAATGCAATAGATTATTTTTGTTAAACTTAAGGAAAATATAACTTAATAAACCTCAATTGAATTTAGTTGTCCTCAGATGATGAAATCTAACCTCAATTGAATCTAGTTGTCCTCGGGTGATTTGATTTTATGTTGATGATATACATTGACCAAAATTAAAAAGGTATTAAAAGGAGATTTTACTAGCTTATTCCCTTGAATTTTAATAAGTTGAACTACCTTGGGCGACATGTTTTGTAATTGTTGAGCTAGTTTTTTCAAAAGTCGTTATTGTTTCATATTAGCGACTATCTCCAATAATTGTGATATTGAAGCTCTATTTTTCATAGCTTGCCAAACTCTAATATCAATTATAATAAACTTGAAATATAAGAAGTTACTTGAAAATAAAATTTAATAAATTGACTACTAAATGGAGTGGTAGAATTTAATTGAGAGCTTTTAATGAATAGAAATTAGTAAAAGAAAAAAGAAAAAAAAATGTATTGATTTGAGGTAGTAGGAGCCTTCCAAGATTAAAATTAAACATTGAATTTTTTCATAACTCTAAAATTCTTCTTAGCTAATACTTAAATAAAAGAGAAATTCAAACAAATCCAAACTCAAATTTGAAAGATTCTAATATGATAACTTTCAATACAAATAGGACTAAATCTGGTTGATGGTTGGCCTATATACAAAAAAAAAAAAAATTATGGTGAATAACAGTTTTTGATTAATATCTGAATTTAAAAATTATTTTTTTTTAACATGGAGAGACTAATGAATAAAAACTAAATATTTTAAGTGTTTTTCTATAATTATAATATTCTTAAATTTCAGGAGGTCTAACTTGTAATAAGCTTTATTATCCTTTAATCTAATTTGCGTTAAATTAGAAATATATTAAACATCATTATTCAAAGTGTGAATTTCATCCGTCCAAATTAAACATAAATAAGAATAAAATATAATAACAAATCAACTTTACAGCTTCCTAATTACTTATGTATCCCAAACTACAGCCTACAAGTTTACCACTTATTATATTACAATCTACATTCTACAATTTAAAGTTTCAGTATGGTTTAAACTTGAAAAAATAATCTGATAAAAAATGTTATATTCATTAAAAAAAAATTAAAACTTTAAGATATTCGAAAAAAAATCATCCATAAGATTAGGGGTCGGTCCCATGTGATAATATATATTATTCTGTCTGTCTTCTAGACGTGAAAAAAGAGAGGGGGACATTAGCATAAATGATCATTAAAAGCCAAAATCCACGTGGTTTGTTACCCTGTGAGTCACGAGGTGATGCATCGTCAGCAATTAGAAAGGGTCCGGGTTCTAATGCGTGTCAGAAGATGAAAGGATCTGTTTTAAAAATAAGTGGGAAGCCATGTTGGCATCGCCAACGAATATTATCCAATTCCACGTGGCACATCAAGATGATGCAATGTGGTCCGGTGTATGATGCTATATGTGATGTCACTAGCAACCCCTTGTTTTTTATGGATGACCTGTTCACGGGTCACCGTCCTGGAACTGCTTCTGTCTTCTATGAAAATGTAAATGTGATGGATATAGAGGTTAAAGATGGTATTCTCTAATCTGATGCTGAATTTTCATCTAATAATTTATTATATTTATATATAATAAATTTTATTTTTAAAATTAACTGTACAAGAAATAAATTTGAGAAAACATACGTGTGGGCACGGGCCTCATTTGCTTTTATGATTAGAAAATGTTTATGTAGAAAAAATAATATTTTTTTAAATTAAATTTTTTAGATTTTTAGATTTACTGATGTAAAAAATAAATTTAAATAAATAAAAATATTATTAATTTAATTTATTTTAAAAATAAACTGTAAAGAAAAAAAAGACAGCGAACACTCTGTAGGGAAACCCACGTCCTTATTTTCTTCAAAATCGAGCTCATCAAAGGCGGGGATTTCGTCATCCCTACTCTGTAGATGAAAATATTGTTATTATTTTTAGTAAGTTATCATTTTTTAATATATTTTTTTTAAAATTAAATTTAAGAAATAACTAACATGATATCATTAGTTATTGTAATATTATTTTCATTTCATAATTTTTTTTTTAAATAAAAAAATCTTTTTGTTTAATTTTAATTAAATTTGATATCGGGATTTCAAAATTTTTCAAAACCAAATAAAATGATTGTAAAAATAGTGATGGTATTTGTTAATTTTGCTTTTATTTGTTTATCAAAACAATTAATTTTTTTTTATATTTCTAAAAATTCGTAAAGAAATTAAAGCATAAAACCAATTTCACAAATGGTACTAAACAGCCCATTTAGTTTTATTTTAATATATATATATATATATATATATATAAAGAAAGAAAGAAAGAAAAAAAGACAGGGTCATGTTCATAAGATGGAACGACTGAGAATCCGTCCACCAAGAAGTGACGTAAGGACACGTCACACACAGTCCCTGTGACGTAAAAGATCGCGTAACTGCCGTTGACGTTAGAGTCTTCTCATTTCCCCTACTAATCCCCCAATAAAATGCCTCCTCCTTCCCTCTCTCTTTCTCGACGCATTACAAAACAAAATAATACACCCTCTCATAATTCCAATCTCTTAACATTGTCACCCTCACACCATTAATTAATAATCCTAATGCAAGAAGCAATCCCATTTAGAGCCTACTCTCCGGCCACCACTTCCGGCAACCGGAGACTCCCGGCACGCGATCATGGTGGTGCCAATACCAGCAGTGGACATGTGCTAGTGGTGACCAAGGGACATGAAAATCATGTCCAGAAATTGGTGCTAGAGAATTCTGTCATAGTATTTGGCAAACGTGGGTGCTGCATGTGTCATGTTGTGAAGAGGTTGTTGCTAGGGCTAGGTGTTAATCCACCGGTCTTCGAAGTGGAAGAGAAGGAGGAAGATGATGTGATTAAGGAGTTGTCAATGATTAATAGTGATAGAGGAGGGGAGGTTGCTGATCAGGTGCAGTTTCCGGTGGTTTTTGTCGGTGGGAAATTGTTTGGTGGATTGGAAAGAGTCATGGCTACTCATATTACTGGTGAGTTGGTGCCTATCTTGAAAGATGCTGGAGCTTTGTGGCTATGATCTCAATATTTTTTCCCTTTCTTTCCTTTACTATCTCTGATGATTTTAATGTACCATGTTTTACTTAAGGTTCTTTAATTCTCTCAAGAAAATTTTGAGGTAGGTCTACAGGGCACCTTATTTTCCTCTGTCTATCTGTCCTTAGTTTAATTTGTCTGTTCATGGAAATTATGTCAAAGAAATAGCGAAAAGTAGACCTTGTAAATCATAATCTTACTTTTGATCTTGATGTCTTTGGAACATCATGAATACGCACGACTATCCTGGATCATGTGTGTTCAATTCCCTGCTTCCTTGACCACATCTTTTGTGATGAATTCCTTAATTACATCTTTCATTTTCAAATGGGGACACTTTTTTATGGTGCTTTGGTATGAGATATTTTTCAGTTTTCCTTTTGGATGAGGGGTTTCACTTGCTTTCCCCCATCTTTTGACGAGATGGCTGATAGATCGAGTTAGGCCATTGCAAAAAGATGCACAGGATTTACCAAATTAAAAAAAAAAAAAGACTTGCACAAGGTCTTCTTTATATATATATATATATATATATGGCAAATACTAGAAGCATTGTATCTTACCCCAATTTGGAAAGAGATTGATGCATGTATAATTTTCAGAAAAATAACTAATATATGCAAGTGTGAATATTCACGACCAAATTGAAGTAAGGCTCAGAAAACAAAGAGTCATGACCACAATTATGATTTGAAGCTGAATCATGTTTATTGTGTATCCTTCCTGCTCTACAAAATAAAGTTAAAGACATAAATGTATGGGTTCCACACTCGTAGCCTGGACTGTAAAGTCATGTCATATTCTGTTTGTTAGATCAATTCAGTGTTCATATATTTTTTTCTCTCTCCCACAAATGAAAATCAGAAACTTTGTAGATTCTTCTGACAAATAAAATAAAGACAGAGGAGGACTGTTTCAGTCTTGAATTTTTTCCAACATATCCCATGCAGATTTTTGGAGAATTTGCCAATTAAACAATATTAGGATATTGGTTCTCATTATGCAATAAATCAATAATAATTTTTATTTTAAATGTAAAAAAATATAAAGAGTGATTTTAAATGTTTTGGATCTGGTTGCGAAGGCCAAGCCAGACCCAATAGCCTTGGGTCTGGTTGGTTGGGTCTGGTTGCCCAACCAGACCCAATAACATTGGATTTGACGGCCAAACCAGACCCAACAATATTTTTTGTTTAATAAACAAAAAAGACAACGCCCCCTAAGTGTTACAGTGTCGTCAATAGTGCTACAGTATCGTCAACAGTGCAAACATTTTATGTCTACAGTGTGGTCCACAGTGCATTAAGTCTATGTTCATAATATTGTTTTTTTAAAAATATATTGAGATAATTGTTTTTTATTTTTTAAATTTTTTTATATTATCACATCAAAATAATACAAAAACATGAAAAAAATATTAATTTGAAGTAAAAAAAAATTAAATTTTTAAAAAGCGTTTTTGAAACGCGAAAACAAACATGCTTTAATAAGAAAATTTAATCTAACCTCAAATGAAAAAAGAAATATCATCACCCAACTTTTATAAAATATAGAAAAAGTCCCATCAATTTATTTTCTCTTTACCGCATGAAAAAAAAAATAAATAAGAGAAAAGAAAAGAAAACTAAAGAGGCAAAAAAATAAAATTTAAAATATATGGCGGTCTAGCCGGACCCATTAAAGTTGAGTCTGGCGGCCAAGCCAGACAATGGCGCCCTCTAGGTGCTACAGTGTCATCTACAGTACAAACACTTTATGTCTACAGTGTGGTCCACAATGCAATGAATCTATGTTCACAATATATGCATAATGTTTTCCTCACACCTTTTAAAATATAATATAATTATACCTTCAAAATCAAACAATGAAAATCCTCACTTGCAAACCATATTTGAATTTGGAAGATTTAATCAATTAAACTTGGTTAAAGAGTCATTCACGTCATCTAAGTAATTTTCTCACCTATAAAAAGTTAGTGCTTTGTGACATATATATGATGCATATACAACCTCATTAGAAACCCTTTCTACAAAACAATTTAATCCTGATGTAATAAAAAAAATTAAAGAATAATCATATCTTCAAAAGAGACTCACCTGGAATACCATCATGACCGAGTGTAACAAGTAGCTTGGGTCATATGGCTAACCCATCCCATCTGACCAACCAACATGGATCTAACTCAAGCCAATTCAACCGAAAAACATTTTTAAAGGAGCACTCTTCAAATAATACCCGAACCACTCCACCTATCCTTTACACAGGTCATCCCAAGTATTAAATTCTCACATGTTCTTCTATCACAAGTAAACCTTAACGTCACCCTTGCAACTCAATAGTGAGCCACCAATCATCGGATATTATTATACTAAATGTGACCCTAGTGATAAGTTCTACATTGTTTTTCCTTTTCTTCCCTCGTCTTCATGCAAATCGGGACAACTCATGGCTATATAAATGTCAATATGGCATCATGTAAAAGATTTCAATTTCTAGTAGTTAAACACTCTTATTCTAGAACCTCTTATTATCATTTTTTTTGTACTTTCTCTATAAAATGCACATGTAGCTTGACTTTTAAACCTAATTCCCTTACTGTTTTAATCTTTAAAGGGTCCTATTAATCCACAAAAGAGACTTATTTGGCAAGTTCTCAGTCCCAATAATCATTCTCCAATCAAGAACCCAACCACCTCACCTTAAACTTGGAAACTCATTTGTCTCTAAAGATTTATAACCTCATCAATACAAATTATTAAAAATCATTAGCTAGGTGTTTGAAGTTATAGAGATTATTTTGCAAGGAAAAGAATTAAAAAGAAATATGTAATATAATGGACTTCAACTTTTATGTGCTCCCCCCACCCCTCCTAAATTTTTCTAAAATAATTACTCAATATTATGAGTATCCATTATTCTATACTTCATCATACTTAAATTAAACCATATATGCTAATTTGTAAATGTTATTTTATTGGCTTAGATTATTGAAGATCTTTGTACAGTTGGTAAAAATATAATTTGGCTAAGATAGAAGTTTATCAAAATTAGTTAGCATTATCTTCTCTGTATTTATCTGATTAGTGTAGATTATTTAAGAGATAAGTTCATATAGAGTATAAAAACATTATCCGAAGATAACTTTATCAGTGTTTTTGTAAAACACGTTAGCAGTCTGTTACCAACGTGACAAATTAAAAAACTTGAAGATTATCCTTATCCTTATCATATAAGACATGTATATAAGGAATATTAAGTATGAAGAAAGGAGTGTGTGTCATGTGTTTTAGAACGTAAAAGCATCAATTATATTGAAGCAAGTAGGGGTGTTCAAAAAAATCGATTAACAGAAAAAACTGAGAGAACCGATAAAAAATTAAGCGAGAAAGCCGAATCGAGATAGAAAATCGATTAAACTGATTTTTAAAACCATAAAATCTTACCAGTTCGGTTTAGTTTCGGTTTGACCACTTAAATCGATGAACCGAACCGGTAGTATAAATAACATAGTAAAGAGTAAACCACTAAGCCTAACCTTAATTGACATTCTGAAGCCGCCGCCCACACCAAAAAGCAAAGAGCCAAATATGATTTATCGCCTTCTCTCTTCTGCATCTGTCTTGCCCCCTGTCCCTGCATTTTGACTCTTGCCCTTCAATTTTCATCCTCTCTCTTCTCCCTTCTACATCTGTCTTGTCCCTCCCCTGCATCTTGACTCTTGCCCTTCAATTTTCATCCTTCCTCTTCTTCTTTTTGCATTTGTCTTGCCCCTGCCCCTGCATCTTGACTCTTGTTGCATCTGTCTTGCCCTTCCCATGAATCTTGACTCTTGCTCTTCAATTTTCATCCTCCCTCTTTTCCTTTTTGCATCTGTCTTGTCCCTACCCCTGCATCTTGACTCTTGCCCTTTAATTTTCATCTCCCTGCATCTTGCGCCCTGTATCTGTCTCTTCTCTAGCTGAACAATAAGGCAACAACTCACATCTCCACATCCATTTAGTCTACTTGCAGCCGAACAAAAACCCGAACAAAAATTAAATTGAACCAGTTTTTTAGCCCATTAATTTAATGATTAGGTTTCTTGGTTTTTTAGCTACAAAATCGGATTCAACCGAACCGAACCATTTCGGTTTGAATCAGAATTCAGTTTGGTTTGGTTTGAATTTTTAAAAATATAAGCTACTTGGTTCGGTTGGTTTTTATGGTTCAAACCGAACCGAACCATGAATAGGCCTAGAAGCAAGTGTGTCAACCAGCTAAGAAGTTTACATAAATTTTTGCATCATATACTCTTGAAACATGAGGACTGTGTAGGAAATTATTGAGGAGAATTGGTCCTTAAAGAGTTGGAGAGCTTGCAGACTCTTAGAGAGAGTTCTTGTGTGAACTGTTAGCAATTAGAGGTTCTAGTTAGGATGACAACATGATTTTGAAGATTATTAGATGTACTGGCAAACTACTATGGGAGGAGACATAACAGGTTCATTGTCTTATCAAGTAAGGTAGTATAGACATAAAAGGTTGTGTTCAAATATACTTCTTTTGTAATCGTTCAAACTAGTGAAACAATTATCTATCCTGTGTTTGGCTGCCCCAAATGGTTTTTTTTTTAATCTTTTAAAGAGTTCTTTAAAAGGTTTTCCCTTCGTAACCAAATACCTTATACATTTAAGTTTTCTGCATTCTTTATTTATTTGGTTACTAATTAGTGTTTGTAAAGTGTTATCAAATCATCTGTTAACAGGTGTAAACAGGAAAAGTGAATTTCATAATTGACAATCATATTAAAGCTAAAATTATTTAATTATGTGATTTAGTAAAATAAAAATGAAAATCATAATAAGTTTAATATATTATTATCAATTGTTACATGTAGCTAAATTTAATATATATATATATATATAACCAGGTCCTATGGTGTCCTATTGTATGGATAAAATATATTCTAAACTGTATACAATTGAATATATTTTAATTATGAGATTCAACTATAACAAAAAATAATATTGATCCCTATCTTACATTTTGATGGAAAAAAGCTAATCGATCCTTCTTATAAGGTTCATGAAAAAACTCATTAGATTTTGCTTTTTTCAATGCTAATAACTAAGTTAAAAAGTTAAACATGAGCTATTAAACTTGGTAATCCTAAAGATTATGAGTACCTATAAAACAGGTCCTTTATATAAGATAATAGAGCCTCAAATTCTAAAGTTAGCATACATTTAGAAGAATGAAAGCTTTTAAGGTTGTGTTTTGAGTGTGTTTAGGGATGTAAGAAATGTTAGGTAAGGTTTTCCTAAGTCTCATCAGGAGAGGCCAAGAGAGGACCGTGCGTTCGAGTATTGCTTGTCCAAACCTAACTAGGAGATGAGGCCAACTCTAACTTTTTCTTGGGCATTGAAACATGTCTCGTAAAGCACATCCAAAGGTAAGAGGACCCTTGGGCCCTATCCTTAATCCAAGGCTTGGGTCTGGATACTTGTGAAATGAGTAAGAGTTATTTTTTGTAGACCCATTAGTAGCCCTTCTATGTATATATTGGCATAGTAACACAAATATCTATAGTTATGTTAAGATATCTTATCAAAAGGTACTATTTAGATGAGCGTTTATGATATATAGGATCTTTTACCTTTTGTATATTACATTATAATCATGCCTTGTATTTATTTTTAATTTGTTATATCTATGTTGATGTAGGAATACTTAAGCCTAAAAAATAATCAAATAGGGAAATGACTAAGTGGAAAAGACAATTAAGGAACTCATTTAAGTCTAGTTCCAAGTAGTTGGAGATGATTATCCAACTCTAAGAGAGATGGGTTGAATAGGCATATGTGTTGTTGCAAGTCTAGTAGGTAATACCATCAATTATAGAGTAGATAAACCCATGTATAATGTAGATATTTGATAAGGCTGGCTTGAAGGTTGTTAGGGAGAACCATATTGAGGAGGCCCTCAATATGAATAATGATTATATTTTTAATATATTTTTATAATAATTGATATCTTTAGGCTTAATCTTATAGGGTTTAGGAGGAATAACTCATGCAGAGTTATTAAATAACTCTTATACTATGGTAAAGTGGTCTGTTTACCTAGGTGAATTTGTATTCAGATCAAGTTGTTCTTTATACCCTAAAGCTATAATTTAGATTTTTTTAAGAGATTTCTTTTAGTACTAGATGTGCATCATAATCGAATGATCATATATTTGACTTGTCAAAGGATAAATATTGTGTCTGGTTGATGACTAATGGTGGATCAATTTTAGTGAGTCCTTTTAGCTTTTTTTTGGTAAGGCTTTTTTTTTGGATTTCATGCCACGTTTTTTAAGCCTGGTTTTGTCTAGTTCAAATTAGTTTTGTCCAAATGGAATTATGCCCAGTTTAAACTCTTTTATTCTATTTTTGAGACCTTGCTAGGTTTTTAAACTTGGATATGAGAAAAGCTCAATATAAAGACTTGTAAATATTTTTTATAGATAAATATGAAGATTTTTCATGGAGACTTTCTTGTTGCTTAGAAGTTTCTCTAAATTTATGAGTAAAGTGACCATTTGTGTCATCGTGAAGACTAGATAAGAGAACTTGTATTTTTTTCAAGTAAAATGGTCTTTTCACGTTGGTTTGCATGGATAGTTTTGACACTTAAGTCCAAATAAAGATTATTTCGTACATAGACAAAGTCACTCTTTGCTTGAGGGTGGGGGTGGGGAACTATATGGAAACACGATAATTTATCATGGATATTTGGAGATTTTTTATGGAGAGAAATAGGGAGAAGCAATCTTATAAGGAGAATTCAATGGAAATCACACATGGGGAAATGTAATAGTGATTGCATATAAAGAAAAATAACACTTCTTCTATTCATATATAAACATTGAAGTGTAAAGATATATTTATTGATAATACACATTTAAATGATTTGAATGTTATACATGAGGGAGATTCTTCCCTTCTGTGTCATGGAGATGGTAAATGTTGGCCTTGATCAATAACTTTTATAACATTGTATGGATCATCCTATTTTAAGACTGCCTTTTTCTTCCTTATTGTCTATTGCCTTTAATTTTCTCAATAAAAAAATTTCCCTTTCTGAATTTTGAATTTTTTTACTTTGTATTATAGTATTGAGCTATTTTGTTAAACTTTTTGTTTGGAGTTTAAACCCTTCTTGTACATAGATGTGTGTAAGGAGGATCTAAAGTCTATATATGTAAGAATTTCTAAACCTTAGGTATAGAGTGGTTACTCCCTCAAATCTAGCCTAAATATGTGTATTCGAGGTATGACTTTTAACCTTGAATGTGATTTTGTTTAGGTATTCAAAAACATAAGGAGAATTAGACTTATTAGGATTCCTTTTAAGTGATTGGAGATTGTTTAGAGGTTGATTGTGATCTAAGGTCTAATCTTTGTACCTTTAAAAATATAGGTATGCATGTCTTACCATTCTTGATTCTTTTCATTCTAATATGATTTTTCATTGCTTGTGTGAATTATATGAGAGTTATATATGGGTTAATTTATAACTTTTCTCATAAAGACAAGTTATAAATTAGAAGGTTGAAAAAGAGAATGTTAGCTCTTAGTATATTTGTAAGTGAGTTCATTTTCTTACTTATATGGTGGTTCATGAGAGTTTATATACATACAGGTCACGTCCAATTATATAGAACAATGGAAAAATATGGGAATTAACTCTATAGTTAATTATAAAGGTAATTATACAAGATAATATCTAATAGTGGTAAGGGGTCCTAATGTTTAGTGTGAGAAGAGACGTCTTGGGGGGTGAAGTTATAGAAAGAGTATACCTTAACACCTTACATGGCTTTTACAATAATAAGAGAGTTATGTTAACATTAAATTCTAAGCACCAGCCATACAAAAGGTTGTGGGTGAAATGGACCCAAAATGTTAAATCGAAGCAAATCTATGTTAGGTTTAGGCATGGTTATCCTAGCCTAACTAAGGGAAGGCCAAGAGATAGTCTTGGGTTCGAGCATGCTTTGCCCTAGCATAACTAATAGGAGGCTAAGAGATGGTCTTGGATTCGAGCATGGTTTGCTCAGTCCAACTAAAAGGATGCTAAGAGTGGTCTTGAGTTCGGGCATAGTTTTCCCTAGCCCAACTAGAAGGAGGCCAAGAGTTGGCCTTGATTTTGGGTATAGTTTTTCATTGCCCAACTAGGTGGAAAGCATAAGATGGCTCGAGTTTAGGCACGACTAGCCTAAATTCAATTACGAGGAGATCAATAGATGTCTGGTGGACTACATCCAAGGATGAGAAGACCTCATGACCTTATCCTTGACTTAACACTTGAACCTGAATAGTTGTGAAATAAGCAAGAATTTGCTTTTTTTTAGACCAATCACCATCCATTTTTTAATTATTCTAACTAATTGCTTATTAAATGATTTTAGAAAATGGCATATATATCTTGGAAATTATAGAGCTAGTTTATAATTTTATAGTTGTGAAAATATGAAAGCAAATTAAAACAATGCCTCTAGATTATTTCTATTTAAAGGAGCTATAGAATTAGCCCTACCATGTGATCATAACTTGTGTGCTATGATAAAAAAGAAGAAAAAAAAGACAAGGTGGTAGAAGAACAAGAAAAGATATAACTTATAAATAATCCCAAAGTTATTTAAGTCTAATGTTTATACATAGAGTTGTGTAGTCTAATAGTAATTAAGGCCCATTAGATGTTGCAGATAATGATGATAATTCAATTTGAATATCATGGATAACGACCTGATCCGAATGAGTGGGTATTTTTTAAACCCGATGAAAAATGAATAAGGCATGAATATTATCAAACGCGCCCTGAAACGCCTCGAAACCTAACCTGAAATATATATTTATATTATATAAATATATTTGTAGAGTATTTATGTTTTTTTTAGAATGCAATATGATATATACATACCTTAATATAAACACAAAACACATATATATGAATAATATTTATCATTTACAACACACACCTATTAACTATTTTATTTTTTATTGATTAATAAATAATAGTAAATAGTGGATACCCACCCGGAATCTAATAGGTATTATAAATATCTAAATTCCTTACTTGATCAAATAATAAATAAAATAAGAATATTAAAATATTCAACCCGTAAATATCCATCGCTGATTTTTCTTTTGGATTTAGTTGAAGTGAGAGTGAGTACCTTGACCTAGAAGAAGGGGAAAATGTGATGAGATATATGTGTATCTCAGGATTTGTTTGGTATTTGCCTTGTCTTTGGGCAAGCAAAAAGGAGAGAGAGCGATGGCTATCCTGGAACCCATTGGTTTTATTCTCCCATCACTTGGTGGGGCTGAAACAAGACTGTTCCCATTCTGTATGCATTGTCAACTGATGGAATTCAACTTGCATATCATTTCCAACAAAGGTTTTCAAGTTAGCGACACTTATGAAATTACCTACATTGGTTTTCTCATATATATATATATATATATATATATATATATATTGTTTTTGAAACTAAATTTACTAGTAATAGAATTTCTTATTTGAAAAAGAAAAGAATATCAAATTACTACATTGGTTTTCTCGATTCTCTGTTCTTTTCAACAAAGCAATTACGTACCGTCTTCAACAATCACAATCTCTCTCTCCACCTCCTATTCTCATCCACCATCATTATCATAAATAACCCACGGAACCAAACCCAAAGACTCATTACAGAGCCCTATTTTCTCAAGGCTATAAAATCCACAATGATATAAAATGAGAAGAGCTTGTTGATGGTATTCTAATTGAGGTTTTAATAATATTGCTGCATGTTTTAGTTTTGACAAGATAGAATTTACAATCTTTATTATAGCAATATAAAATTTCATTAAAATTCCTCAATTAAATTAAATTAAGATATTTTCAAATATGTTGTTAGAACAAATAGAATCGATAAGCCGCGCGCGCGACGACAGCAAAGATGTCACCTTCACTTTGATCGGGGAAATGGTAAAACATGGCAGCCACGCATGGATTGTAACCTAATGAAGAATTATTGTATAGATAATTTTGAGGTGTCGTTAATTGGTTAGATTTTAAATTTAATTTTTAAAAATTATTAATTTGAATCTTATAAATTTTAAGGTATCTAAAAACTTATATAATTATTAATTTTAAAACTCATAAAATTTAATGTCCTAATCCACATTCTAATTTCTATAAATAGAAGACAAATGGTATTGGGAGCATCGCCCACGAATTGACAAAAGATTGATGGGCTTTATCTACAAGGGATATCTTATTTCACAAACGTTTTATTTCTGTACTTTATTGTCTTGATTCATTGGATTAGACCTAATCCTCGTCGGGTATTTCCACTGTTTCAATTATTTATTTGGGAATCAGAAGCAGAGTTCTCTTCTGTCTTGGCCTCTCCACACAAAAGTCATACATAGAACAGAATTATTCGCATGCTGATGATATTGATGACGCAGTTTCAGACCCTTTTAGCTTTTGACCCATTTGTTTCATTTTGTACCTTTTATTATTATTATTGTATATTTATCTAATTATCGACCAAACTAATCATTGCCGAATGCACATGATACCAGTCCCATTTAGCACACCGAGCCATACTTAAGGTTGTAAAAAATATTTTTTATACTTAAGGTTGTAAAAAATATTTTTTTAATATAATATGGTATATATAATATAAATTTAAATTGTAAAATTATAAAATTATAAATAAAATATTTTAATTAATTATATATTGACAATTCTAATCAAGTAGTAAATAATAATATAATACAATTAAAATAAAAATGAAATAAACAATTCAAACACCTTAAGATACATAGGTAAAAAAAAATTTCATATATAGTTTAAATAATTTAAAAATACAATATAATACAACAATGTGCACAACAAAAATATTATGAAAACTTTCTTGAATACGAGGAAGCTAAATAATTATATTTCTATGTTTGAGCCAAATTTCCATGTTTAATATTTAAGTTAACAAGCTTAGCATAGTTTTAACGTAAATGTCTTTTCCATGCTCAAGATTGTTCTTGCGAGCAAAGAAGAAGCTTAAGAAATTATTAGGTGAGTAACTTGACCCATCACCCAAAAATCTATTATTATCTTTCTTTGAAGAAGTAGAGAAGCCAATAACACCACAACAGCTCTCGACAATGCAATTGTAAAAAATATGAGTAGTTTTAGGAACATGCCCGTGGGTTATTACATAGGTATAATCCTTAGAAAGCTCCATTTCACTAGCAGAAAGACACCCAGAGAAGACCCAGGTAGAATTGGGAGTTTCCACACCCAAATTAGCTTATCCGAATAATGATTTTTTCACTGGAGAAGAGGAAAACCCAGAAGAGAAAGAACCTAATTGAGAGTTTCTTTTTTAATACAAAATTCACCTGGAGATTTAGAGATTGATCTGTTGGTGAAATAAATGATGGGGGAAAGGGAGGGACTGAGGAAAGTGAAGATTGGGACTGAGGAGTGAGTGATGGACGGGGAGGGGAGTCGATTAATTTTCTTACTTTTGTCAAACTCGTTAACTCGGTCTGAGTTGACTGAGTTTGACTAAGTTTGACCGAGTTTGATGGTTTTCAAGTTTTTAACCTGATTTTACATGTTATATATAGGTTGACTTGTAAAAGCGTATTATTTTACGAGTCAAATCATGATTTTGACAACCATGGCCATACATATAGGCTTATCTACTCAAAATTAACTCAGAAAGGCCCACAATCTTCAAAATTAGAGTAGCAGCACCTTGTGGCCATATTTGATTCTAAGAATTCATAAGCCTTTCTTATTCTTTTATTTTTTTCGTGTGAATAAAACCTCCTAATCCTAAATATTTGGCTAAAACACATTAACCCAACCACTTAACCAATACACTTTCCTCATCCCATCTAACTGCTTAGTGATTTTTAATAGTCTTGTCTTACGCACAATTATCTTTCATTAAAATCTATATATCTATGCTGATGATGTCTCTAGAAATATTCAAGTGACTTAGGAGCATGACTTATGTGTTAAATAATTAGTTAATCTCTCAATTTTAGCAATCTAACCCATTCTCCTTAGCTAAGGTGGCTGGTGAATGGTTCCTAGTTCTAGGTAAGCTAAGGTGAGTGGTGGGCTGGTTCTAGATAAGTCAATATGGTTGTTGGCTGATACTTATAAAAGATCCCCCTTTGGTAGATTTGAAAACTCTCCGATGCATAAGTAAATATCTTTTTAGAGATAGTGCAACGATATTTTAAAGAAAAATGCTATGAAAATATGCATGTAGTAGAGAATGGAGAATCTGAACCTTTTATATGGTGATTTATGGGGTTTTTATAGCCTTTAAACCTTATCTTTTTTGCTGGAAGTGGTGGAGTATCATTTCCTCATGAGAGCATTAACAAGGGAGAAAATATCTCTTACATAATATTAATATTGATGTGAATATCTCTTACACAACATTAATATTGATAAAATGTGGTAGGCTTTTAGAAGACTTTTATGCACCTAAAGGTGTAGAGAGATTAATATCATTGACCTTAAAATTTTAGGTTAAGGATTGTCATACGTCCCCCGCGACGGAGCGGTGATCCTCGATTGATTTCAGGGTCTTTTGTTTTATTGTGAATAAGGAAGTCGCCACCTAGTATTATGGTCACTAGGAAACCTAACTGGTCTTTTAGAGATTCTAAGGCAAGGGACTGGTTGCGTAAAGGGAAGGTATTAGCATCCCTAGTACGCCCCACCTAAGGTAAGTTGCTTGATGTTTGGTTTGCCTTATAATTGCTATGGTGTTGGTGTTTTCCTAGGATATGTTTTGCTATGATGAATGGATTTGGGCTGAAAGTTTAAAAAGAAATAAACCTTGGTCAATGTGAATCATACCTTTAAATATGTCTACCAAGTACCAAGGAGAACCAATACAGATCTCTTGAAATCTATGTTTGATTCAGACTAAATTTATTAAGATAGAAATCCAAGAAGATTCCATGTGCTTTAAAAGCTCATTTTTCCCTTGGTATTTCAAGAGTTTTGCAACTCGTAAATCGCAAGGAGGAGAGATCAAAATTTAGGAATCTAAGGAAAGTCAGGGCGCTTTAAAAGCTTATTTTCCTTAGTGTTCCATACTCTCACGGCTCGTAAATCGTGGAGTCAGAAATTGAAAGATGACTTATTATTCCTAGAAAATTATTTTGGATATTTGCCACTGGGAGTTTCTTTATCCAAATATTAACAGTGAATAATAACAAGTTATTCCCAATAATATTTTGGATATTCATCCATTTAGGATTTCTTTATTCAAATATTAATGGTGAATAATTGATGAATTCCCTCCAAAATAAGATTTTTGTATTTTTTGGAATATTGGCTAATACCCTTTGGAGTTTTACAAACATGTAGTAAAATCCATAAATGCAAGAGAAATAATTTTTTATTGTGTTTAAGAAATCCATGCGAAAACACATTTTTGAAAATTCAAATATTTGTTTTTTTATATAAAAAAATGTTCAAAACATGTTAGGGTATTGGCCGTATGCAACACACAAAAATATTTTTTTTATATATTTTCTTTATCAAAAACACAAACATTACATTTAATCACAATTCAAGTAAAACCCACATATTAGTCAAATTCTTAAGGCTTTAATAAATCAGTTATTAAATCCCAATAAAATATGTAGAAACATGTTCTTACATTTTCACGGGAAATACAACATAATTTTATTTGTCCTTTAGATGCTTGATCATATAAAAATTAAAACATTAAATTCGTTTTTTATCTTTTTAATTTTATAATTCAATAACATACATAAAAAAAATACAAACAAACATAACACACACACATCACTTTTTATTATTTTTTTATACATCCATATGTAATTACAAATAACACAAATTTAAAATAAAACAAACAAACACATCACACAAATAAAAAATTACATAATAACTCCTAAAAATCTAGGAAACTGCTGGGAAGGTTTCTGGCAATGCAGGAACAGTGGCAGTGCGTGGTTCTCACGCGTCGCTGGAAGAAAAACGACAAGGGAGATCTGCAACGGCTTCCTCCCCTCTTCACTATCCTCGCTGGCGGTGACAACCATCGTTACCTGCAAAAGAAGAAGCACAATAAGCAATTGATTTTAATTTTCTTTTCTCCTTTCCGGATTTGTTCTCAGGTTTGTTTTTCTGCTTTGGTTTGTTGTTCTTTCCTCTTCCGGTGGCCGATCTGACGGTTGTTGAGGGAGATACAGTGGTGGCTTGCTGCTGTTGTCCGTGAGGGTTGTGGAGGGGGGTGTTGTCTGGGTTGAGGCGGAGACACTGCTGCTGGGAGGAGGAGATGAAGGAAAGATCAGGGCTACTGCCTTTCAGTTAGGTGAGGGAGAAGAAGATCTGTGAAAATAGGGGAGCTCCGCTGAGGACGGCTGGTTCGGGTGGTCTGTGGGGAGGAAGAAGAGGGAAATCGTGGCCGGTTTATTGGCTTGGACTTGAAGATGAAAGGAAATGAGGGAAGGAGAGGTGAGCGGGTTTGTGGGGAAACTGAGAGGAAAGGCGGCGGCCGGACGTGTGTGGGGATGAAGAAGAGACGAAAAAACAAAGGGGTTGATGTGCTCTTTGGTCAGTTGAGGGGAAATCTGGTGAGGGAGAAGAAAGGGAGAGTGTCGGCTAGAGGAGGGGGGCCTTGTGTTCGGCAGCTTGGTGTGGCAGAGGGCTTCCTTGGGTGGCAACTCTTTTTTTTTCAAAGGAGGGTTTGAAGTCGACTGGATGGGTTTAAGGTTTTATGGATGCCCTAATTTTTTGTAATTGTTCTTCTTTTGTAAATTTTTCTCCCCCATTTCATATGGCTGGAGGTTCACTTATATAGAAAATATCTACACGTGTTATTTAAGAAAATATTGCAATAATTATTGCAGAGATTGTCTTCTATAACCAACACCAACAAATCCTATTTATATGGTATTTTATATTGCAGTGATTATATTCCATAACCAGCACGAATCAAATCATATATCTATGGTATTTTATATTGCAGTAATTATATATGATTCAGTAATTATCTCCTTAACATATTGCTTCTTTAATATTAGCACTGATGCTCTATGCTATCGCCACATGTAAACCCTTATTTTTTATTTCTATTTTTATTTTTTTATTTTTGAAAAATTATTAAAACATGGGTCAAAAATTGGGTAGCAACAAGGGTTATAAAAATACACAAACAAAGTCTTGTGACCCAATAAGGGGCATAGAAAGATTGTCAAGTCTATATCCATTTAGGCTTAGCTCGATGCTGAGTCTAAAGATGTTGGGTTTGGCTGCTCGCCAAACCCACATGTACGTAGACTCATCATATAGTTGAGCTCAAGGATGTTGGGTTTGCCAGCTCATTAGACCCACATGTACATGGGTTAAGTGCGTAGCTGAGTCCAAAGATGTTAGGTCTAGTTAGCTCACCAAACCCATAAGTATTTGAGCTCAACACGTAGCTGAGTTTAAGGATGTTAGGTCTGGCAGCTTGCTTGACCCCCGTGTACTTAGGCTCAGTGTGTAGGTGAGTGTAAAGATGTTAAGTGTGGTAGCTCGTCAGACTTACGTGTACTTAGGCTCCGCGTGTAAGTGAGCCCAAGGATGTTGGACGTGGTAGCTTGTTAGACCCATATGTACTTAGGCTCAGCGTGTAGTTAAGTCTAAAGATATTGGGTCTAGGCAGCTCGTTAAACCCACATGCACTTGAGATTAGCACATAACTGAGCTTAAAGATGTTGGGTCTAGCAACTCATCAAGCATATTAATCAAGGTTTGGCATTCTGCCAAACCTTGATACGTTGGATTATCACCCTGCCTTTGGCCCTTTTAAACATGGACTTGACAAATATAATATATATAAAACATGTCGATCTATCAGTAGCCCCCCAAAGTTTTGTGTATTAAATATACAAAGATTTGAAAAGTTATCAACTTTAATGATAGTCATTTTACCTGAAAGTTGTATGTCCCATCAATGAGAGAATTTTTACCTTCCCCGTGATATTTATCCGCCTCATGTTAGAACTATTAAGATTCTTTGTGGCTAGGTGGCTCAACCTTATTGATGAATGAAAAGACCTTTTATCTTCCTCATAGGATTTGTCTGCTCCACGTGGAACTGTAAGGATTTTTCATGGCCAGGTAGCTTATCTTCATTTTAAAAAGGTGTCATTTGGAAAAAAAAAATGGTGGTGTGCATTCAATACAGTAATTAAGTAGATTTCTAGAGATATGAGATGACATGGAAGGTCATTCATCAAACGGTGATGGTAAAAAGTTATTTTCTTTATAACCTTAGTCGTTCTCCTTTCTATCTTTTCCTTTTCCTTTTCCTTTTCTTTTACGTTTTATAACTTCTAAAAAATAGTTTTGTTGAAAAAAATTCATAAGTCAATTTTATCATAATCTTATAAGAAAGTGTTTTCTATGTATTTCCCACCAATTTTTTTTTCTTCTTATTCTTTGTTGTTACTCGTTTTTGGAGCCCACGTGATAGAGACGTTGTATACCTCTTTTGAACTGAGTGTAGGAGTTTAACTCATGTTTGCTGGAAGATCGACAAAAGCAGAAAAATAAATATTTTTTTCAAAACCCTGTTTGAGCTGTTTTCTGCTCTCTTTATCCTTCCCCTTTGCTGCCAAAATCATCAGGTTTCTTAGATTGACTAGGGATCTTCATAATGCTAAATTTGTTCCTTTGTTATCTTGTTTTTAAGGTTGGATAAATCCCTTAGAATTTGCGCTAAAAAAATGGTTCTGCTGCTATCGCAATTTTTTGTTCTAATTTAGGCTCTGATTCTGACTTGGTTTCGTACGATATCTGATCATCCTAGGTATATTTTTTCACTCATGACATGTTGAAAAATTGATGTACACCTTTATTAGGTCCTAGGAATCATTGTTCTTAGGGCAGATTCTCAGTCAGATTTGAATGCTCAGCATTGTCAGATGAAGAACCTTTTTTACCAACTAGATTACTACCAAATTCTGTTCTCTAAAACGATTTTACCTCACTTTGACTCCTTTATCAAAGTTGTATTCCTAGACGTGTAGATGATTTTGGGCTTTTGAATTGCTTGATTTCGATATTAGAAGCTCAAGATATTTTCATTTGAATATCTAACATAAAGGTAGAGAATTCTGCCGCGAGAAGGATATTGACCCGAGTCTACACTAAAAAAACTCTATTTTTGGCCTAGTTTTTGTGATTTTTGTTCTTAGTTCATACTCTAAGTCATATCAGGATTTTCGACATTAATCAGTTTTTGAGTTAGACCCGGAGATCCCTTTTGACCAACTAGATTACTGCTAGTTTCTGTTTTGTAAAAAGATTTTATCTCACTTCGACTCCTTCATCAAAGTTGTAGTCCTAGACACGTAGATGAATTTGAGCTTTTGAATCACTTGATTTCGATATCAAAGGCTCAAGATGTTCCCGTTTGAATATCTAACGTGAAGGCAGAGAATTCTATTGCGAGAAGGATATTGACCCGAGTCTGCATGTTTATAAAACTCCAGAGGGTATTGGCCAATATTCCAAAAAATATAAAAATCTTATTTTGGGGGGGATTCATCTATTATTCACCAATAATGTTTGGATAAAGAAATCCTTAAAGGACGAATATCCAAAATATTATTGGGAATAATTTGTTATTATTCACTGTTAATATTTGGATAAAAAACCCGGAGTGGTAAATATCTAAAATAATTTTCTATGAATAATAAATCCACACACATCCTTGAAAGAAGCCTTGATTATAATCGAGGACATTTTAATTTTTTACTCCACGGTTTACGAGCCGTGAGAGTATAAAACACTAAGACAAAAAAATAGGCTTTTAAAGCACCCTAGATTTCTAAATTTTTGTCCCTCCTCCTTGCGATTTACGAGTCGCAAACTCTTGAAACACTAAGGGGAAAATGAGTTTTTAAAGCACATGGAACCTCCTTAGATTTCTATCTTAATAAACTTAGTTTGAATCAAACCTAGAAAACCTAATGGGATTAGAAAACACCAACACCATAGCAATTATAAGACAAACCAAACACCAAGCAGCTTACCTTAAGTAGGGCGTACTAGGGGTGCTAACACCTTCCCTTTACGCAACCAGTCCCTTACCTTAGAATCTCTGAAAGACCAGTTAGGTTTCCTAGTGACCGTAATACTAAGTGGCGATTCTCTTGTTCACAATAAAACAAAAGATCCCGAAATCAATCGAGGATCGCCGCGACGGCGCGCTCTACCGTGAGGGTACGACATTCTTCTTCTCCTTGAACAAAAAAAAAAAGACCTAAAAAGAGTAAAATCTTATACTAGAAATAGGGATATTGCTGCCTTCAGTGAGGATTTCAGGATGTAACTTGAAATTAAAGGAAGTAACAGGGGATATGGGTCCATCAGACTAGGCCCTATAACTAGGGGTGGAAACCCAACATCCATCTCTCGTAAGGGAAAAGTAGTTCTCCCTGTCGGAGAAGTCTTTCTCCTATTATCACTAGGAAACCTCAATAGAGAATAAGGTTAGCTGATGCCCTTAGCACGTTAAGTATAGAGGATATGGAGTTTGTTAATGGTTGGCATCTAAAAGAGCACATAGGTCAAATGCTTGTCAAGGATGATCATATAAGCCAACTGAAATTACAACCCCTTTTTGCATATATGCGTTGGAGGTATTCCTTCCCTCTCCAAGGATTTGTGAAGTTTTTCGATATTATAAGTTGGGTTCAGGCCAATTGCACCCTAATAAATGGATAATCTTATTTGCCTTTAATAAGTTTCTTTGGCTCATCAAAATCGAGCCTAGAATCAACATCTTTAGAACTTATTACCATCTGGTCATTGGCACCAATGATGGTAATGACACGCGTTGGTTCTTTACTTTCACCAATAAACCCACAAAAGCCATGAAGGAAACTTGCAAGGTAAGCCTATACATGTCAAGAAAAGGAGCGGGAGGTGGCTAAAAATTAGGTATACTAGGCTAATTAGCCCTAGAGATGGGATGCAACAGATATAAAGTTATTCCTATTATTGAAAGGTATCCCCCTAGATGTGAATAGTAGGCCTCGTTTAAGCTTGAATGAAAAGAAACATGTGTTGTATTGGCATTAACCTCACCTGAGTATTATATCAACAAGATGGAAAATAGGCATTACTAAGCCATGTTGTAAAGTATGAAGCTTCTTTTATCCCTTGTTTATTATGCACCTAAGCTCATTCCTAGCTTTGTTTTTGTGTAGGATTAACAACCGAAAGAAAAGGAGAAACTTTATAAAGTTTATAGAAGAGAGTTCAAGAAGATGGTTTTCATCTATTGACTTGAGTAGAGGAAAAACTAAAGAAGAGATGAAGGATGACCCTATCATTATAGATGAACTCTCTGTTATTAAGGATACTATTCCTAAGAAAACAACTGCAAAAGCCAGGCTTTCTATAGAAATAGAAGCTGATGGAAGCCTAACTCCTCCATTGGAGGTTAAGCAAATCTAACCCCCTCTGAAATAATTACGGTGTTACTGTCCGTGTCAAGAGAAAAAGGGTTTTCACCCTTATGGAGACTAATATGCTAGCCTCAATAGCGGAGGCTTATATCATGATAATCCTTTTGCTTTCACCCCTAACTTTGGTTGCAGAGGCTAGAATTGCTAAGACCTCTACCTAAAGGGTTCCTAAGAAAGCTGAACAAAGGTTTGAGGAAGTTTATTCAAGCCTCATCCTCGGCTGAGTTCCTTTCTTTTTACCCACCTTAACTAAGAAGGAAAGGCAGGTCATGAAGACTATTTTTGGTTGGAGGTTTTGCTTTAGAGAGGCTGGCCTCAAAGTGGTAAGACAACTAAAGAGGATTCTCACCATTGCTTCATACATCTTAATGATGTCCGATGAGAGCTACAACCGTCTTTCGGCCCTTATAGGACAAATAACTTTTAATGTAAGGAACTTTCTCATTTAACTTTTTAATTTAGTTTTATGACCATTGTTCCTAATAATCTTGTATTTGATAGACTTTCATGATGTGTGTTGACACGACCAAAAGATTGATGTCTTCTCCCAAGTGCAGGAGTGTCGAAGTAATAAATAACCCGGCAAGACCGGGGTCGAACCACAGGGAGGTTTATTGTATAAATTATAGTTAACAACAACAC
>Ga0325411_1000620_pt1 | contig 37437 bp, 22 predicted proteins | sample PopdelMetagenome_13_FD_206181 | JGI IMG/M metagenome (GOLD analysis project Ga0325411, IMG submission 206181) | Populus deltoides microbial communities from Bellville, Georgia, United States - Xylem-PdIQD-R4 | ecosystem: Host-associated > Plants > Phyllosphere > Stem > Wood/Secondary xylem...
TGTTAGACTCCAAGGAATAGATAAATGCCTATTTAACTCAGAAGTATTTATTAATTTATCATCGAGCCATAGCCCGCAACCAATGAAGAACGCCCTCTGAAGTCGAAACCACACACAGGCTCTTGCGAAAACAACATATGCCACTCAATTATTTGCGCTCCATCGTGCCTTAAAGCCCCAAAAAAAGAAAGAAAAACATTCCGCTATATTAGTTGAAGATATCAAAACATAAATAGTTATAACGAAAACATAGGAGTTGGTTTGGAAACAGTGGTGATATGATCCTCCCATGTTCTCCCTATAAGTATTAATTATCATAATTATTGACAGTCTTAAATATCAATAAATTAAGGGAAAAACTATATATAATTGAAAATTATTGATGGGCTTTAAGAGAAATAAAGGGAATGAAAAGGGAAAAAGAGAGAGAAAAGGGAAAGGCCATAATTGAAAATCGACACTAAACATTAGGATTGTAAAAGAGAAATAAAATAAGATTTACATGGATGTTGTTGAGAAAACTCTACATTGCCTAAATTCTGATAAAAATATATACGCTGGTCGTAAAATTCTGTTTTATGGCACTATAGATTAAAAACTATTTTTTCTTACAAAAATGGAATGGTTCAATCATGTCTTGTGGATGTGTGATGAAAACACAGCCCATCATTATCAATTATTAAGGCCATGTTTGTTTCCCGGAAAGTAGTTTTCGAGAAATCACTTTTCAAACTTTCCTATTTTTATTTGTCATTAGAAAAGATGGTCAACGAAAAACACTTTACGATCAATGAAAAACACTTTCCAGTCAAAGAAAAACACTTTCCAATCAACGAAAAACACTTTCCGGTCAAAGGAAAATTTGACTTAGTTTCCAGGAAAGTGTTTTCCCTTTTGGTTGTGTTTGTTTTCCAGAAAGTGGTTTTCGGGAAAACACTTTCCAAACTTTCTTGTGTTTGTTTGCCATTAGAAAAGTTGGTCAACGGAAAATACTTTCCAGTCAAAAGAAAATTTGGCTTGGTTTTTAGGAAAGTGTTTTCCTGAAAAATTTAGGCCAAAAACACTTTTCGGAAGTTGTGAAAAATTTAGAAATGTCATTATTTACTGATTATATCAAATTTGATCTTCAAACTTTTGATTGTTATATATATATATTGAATATTTATTTTTTAATTTCATCTCTTAAAATTTAATTTTTATATTAACTTTGGTCCTTATTTTTATAATTGTTATTTGCCTTTTCATTATAATTTTTTTATTGAAATTTTTTATCTATCAAATTTGGTCCTCATTCTTTTGATTGTTACTTATTTTATTTGAAATAATTTATGAAATGTTAATTTTATAATTTTAATTTCTTCATCTTTCAATTTTTTTATTTTTTATTTGATTTCTATTATTTTGATTATTATTTATTTTATTTGAGATAATTTATGAAATTATATTTTTTTCAATTTTATTCCCATTCAACTTTTTAATTTGTAAAATTTGTTCCTCATTATTTTAATAAACTTGAAAAAATAAAACATTAATAAGTTATTTTCCAGCTCATTTTCCATAACATAACCAAACATCGGAAAGTGTTTTCCAACTTATTTTCCATTACACTATCAAACATCGGAAAATACTTTCTTGGAATTCACTTTCCCCGGAATTCACTTTTCAAAAAAAAATATTTTCCAGCAAACAAACGGGGCCTAAATAGAACCAAAACTATGAGCAGATGACATGGGTTGCCTGTTCAAATTCGATCCAAATTTGTTAGAGATTTTTCTGGAATGTGTTTTTTTTTTAATTGAAAATATTGATATGATTTTAACTCTTATTCACAAAAGAAAATGAAAATGAAAAACTGGAAATGAAAAAAAGCACATAGTATTTGTCCTCTTGTTTGGGAGTGTATGTTGCTGTTGCTTTTTATTAAAAAATACATCAAAATAATATATTTTTTAAAATTATTTTTAATATCAAGATGATCTGAAAACACTAAAAATATTAAATTGAAGCAAAGAAAAAATAAAAAAATTTAAATTTTTTTAAAAATATTTTTAAAACACAAAAATAAACAGAATCTAATTTTAAAATGCTTAGTCATGACAATACAAGCGAGCCCTCGAGAGCATTTAAGCCCACAGCTTCCATTTCACATGCACTGTATAGATTTTTGATACGTACGTGAATAAGTTTATAACGATTCTCTTTTCTGGACCTAAATTTCTTGAGGAGAAGAGGACATTAATAAAATAATTAAACTAAAATTTCTCTTTTATTAAATGAAGTATAAATTCGTCAATGTTTTGCAAATTAATCACCAATTTCTAGTCTGCTACATTGAGAAAAACCTCAATACATGCATGCTAATACTGGGCACAACTGAAATATTGAAGTTTAAATGATTGGATGGATGATGAGTTGGTACGTTCTACCACCGGTTTTAATCATTTTATTTGGTGGAATTTTACTGTTTCCATCTTATATTTTTGGCGATTTTTTAATGATATTACAAACACTGGAATATTGAAGAATGAAGACTACTTTAAAAATTGGATTTTTTTTATATAAAATCAAATTTAATAACCTTAAATTAACGACTAATAACACGACTCTTTTCGTATTTAAAGCTGTTTTATGAAGTTCAAATATCACAAAATCTTATATAAAATCATTAATTTATGGTTCTTGAGAAACAAAGAATGAGAAAAGTCGACAGAGGTTTTTTCTTAATAAATGGTTATTCAAATTTAAATAACACGTCTCGGACGGATCTTAGAATGGAGCTTTAATGCACTAAATCTCAACAAAGTATTATTTTATTATTTTTACTATTTGGTGATTTTTAATTCGATTTGTGGAATGGTAATAAATTCTCATGTTGGATTCAAACAAGTTATTCAGCTGCGTGCAATCAGGAAATATGTAAAAAAATTTACTTTTCATCATAAGCGATTCGAGATCTCAGCTAAATTTGCACCTCGACCAGCAACCTTGTCTCGACAAATCTTATGGAATGTGATTGCTATGTAAATTATTTTTGTTAGCATGATGTAAGCGATTCGAGATCTAAGCTAATACTGTTTAGTTAGCATGATGTTTATATTTTAATTTTTTTTTATTAACGTGGGTGTCCGAGCCAGTTTGTGCGAACCTCGACTAAACTCACGGGTCTTGAAGTTAATAACCATATAAGCTTCCAGTAACCATTATACTAACAACTGCAGGACTCAAATCTAAAATCATATGAAAAACAAAAGTTTTTTAATTGAACGCGTTTATGGATTGTCTATATTATGGTAAGAGAACTTCGTTAAATTATTTTTGAGACAATCCTTTTTAAGCAAATAAATATGGATTGTGATGCATGCAAGATATCATCTTGATTTCTATCAATAAATCAAAACTATTTTTGGCAATAGCAATAACAGTAATACATTTATCCTGGAGTTTCGTAGGTGTTTGTAATATCTTAATTTTTTGGTTTTTTCCCCACTTTCAGTTCTAATAGAATGGTTAAGAAAACGTGCCTTGTGATGGTGAATATATATATATATATATATATATATATATATATATATATATATATATATATATATATATATATATATTTTTGTGGGTGGTCAAGCTTCTCGATGTTGTAATTGGGCATTTATCATGTTTAATATATATTTGATTGGACATTTGTAGTGACAGTTCATAAAAGCATAAATACTTGGTAATCTTCCATCCTTTTTATCTATCTTTGACACAGCTTCTGCAATAAAAAGCTTCTAAAACCTCATTTTCTAGGCAAAACATAAACCTTCTGAGGTTTTGGTGGGAAGGGGGGGGTTTCGCTTTGACTCGGTGCCCTTTTTTCTAAGATATATTATAATATTTATTTATGTACTTCTCCCTCCACCTCTTACTTTGGAACCCTAAATAATAAATTATAACATATCTTATCCTTTTAGCATCGGTTTTTTAGGTTTTTATCTCCATGCCTAGAGCAATCAAGGAATAATAAATATTCCACTCAATGAATGCCTTGGGAAAGTGCTGAGATGAGATGAAAAGGTTTGTTTTAAGCACAAATTCATGAAAAATGCAACTGAATTCAACACGACTTAATGAATCTCTAACATTTAGACAAGCTATTGATTAAAAGTGATTTTATTTATAACTGTCGAAGTTTTCAAGAAAAGGATGATAAAACTCAAAACGACATTAAAATATGCGACTTACCCCTGATTGGCTACTTCCCCTTGATCTAAACTATAAACTCAATACACATTCCACATAACAATATATGTTTTTTTTTTTTTTTTGTTGTCTGAACCTAGCAAATAACAAAACTTTGGTGGTAAGATAAAAGAATTGCTGGGACTACGAAACATCTAACGAAACAAATCCCGCAAAATAAATGTAAGCCATTAAAATATACACGGGATTTCCCATAAATAAACAACACCAGACACTGTCCTCTATAATTTTAGTTTGACTTTCTGGGCTAAGATGATGATGACCTGCGCCTACGTAGCGAAGGAACGCAAGTGGGGCATCTAATCAGACCGTTAACATTGCAAGCAGTGCAGTTTTTGAACCCATACTTGGCGGTGTAGATCTTGTGGCTCCCACTACACTGTTCGCAGAGAACAAATCTGAGCCCTCCGCATGTATCACAGGCATTGGTGACAGAAAGCGGTAACCCGCCAATCAGCTTCTTCAAATCTCCACTCTCGTGTAATTCAGTGATTTCCTTGACCCCGCCAATATATTTTCCTCCGATGAAAACAATTGGTAAAGTAACTTTTTTTGACCCAATAATCTCTTGTAACTCGTCTAAATACATACCGTCCATCGATAAATCACGTTCGTCTATCTGGACACGAAACCCACGGAGGATGGATCTGACGGTCCTGCAATCCTCAAAGGTTCTGCGGACAATGCGGAGACTAGTAAAGTATAGAATGATGTGTTGGTCCAGGTGGGTTGGCAGTGAAATAGATTGCTTGGTCGATGGGTGTGCATGGCGGTGGGCCCATGAACGGAGGACCAAAGTGGAGATCCGGACACGGTGGAAAAGGGAGGGCGATTTGGGGGAAACGGGTTCGGGTTCTTCAGTGACGAGGGTTTGGATATCCTTGAAGGAAGAGCAACAGAATCTTGGTGATGGAGGTTGTGATCTCGGGGAGGGGGGAAATCTTGAGGGCGATCTTAACCAGTTGGGCCACATGAATGGAAGAGAGGAGTAAGGAAGGTTTTAGGGAGTGGAAGAATGCTAGCGAGGAAGGGTTTGGTGGGGGCTATTGAGAAAACGATGACGGAGATATTGTGATTATGTGTTATTGAAGACGTGACTATATAAGTGCTTTTCTGTTCTGGAATTACAAGAAATTAATATGGTATGTTCTTTAATGCCCCCTTGTTTCTACTAGAAACTTGGTGTAAACATTGGTAAATCCGCTTGTTTCACAGAGTAATGGCAGGGATTTTAAATCCTTTACCCACACTTACTTTATTAGCACGTAAATTTACTAATTTGAAGACATAGCATTATTATTTTTTTATGAAAGTCGTCCTCTATCTATTGATAAGTTTTATTTTTCCTACAAATATATATAAAACAATTAAACTAAATTAAATCGGTTGGCTACTCAAGGATTACCCAGTAAAAAAATATCGAAGGCTTCAAGATAAAAAAAAAAAAAATTAATGGGATGACACGTGTAGAATCTGTACCTGTACTGAAACTAGAATAATTTTATAGTGTTTAAATAATAATTGTTGTCATTCTATTAATGCTATCCGCTTGATTGCTATTGTTTAAAAAAAAAAATCATTTATAGAGTCTTAGTTGTCATGACTGCAACCAATATCAATGTTACCGTGCTTTTCTGCCTGTTATTCCCATATTTGCCCTGCCTCACCGCCCCCAAAGTCCTCACTTCTCACCACTTAAACCCCGCCAATACGTGGTGGCGTTACTATTAAGCCACTAAAACCCCACCAATACGTGGCGGTGTTCACGGCCCGGTTTAAGCTAACCAAACCGATATTTTGAACTTTTAGAAATTTTGACCCGAAAGCGCCGGAAACCGGTTGAAACCGAACCGGTCCGGTCCGGGCCGGGTCGGTTTTTTGCTTGAAAACCGGGAAACCCATTGTCTGCACAAATGGTGCCAAAAACTTCACCAGTTCCCCGTACACTCCTTGAGACCTTAAGGCTAAAAAAACCATGGAATTCATGAATCAATAGAGAAAAAGCAGGCAACCCAGTTCAACTTTCAGCATAAATGGTGGGGATCTTACGATTAGAAGGTTGAATAACTCTTTTCATGAGTGGCATGCCCAATTGGATTTGCAATGGCATTGCCAATAGGAAGGCTTGGGGGAGGTGGCGGCAATGGATGAAGTGGCAAAAAATTTGCATCCACGCTTGTCATGTTTATTCCATGATCCATCTTTTGCTTTGAATATGCAGTCATTGTCTTAGAATCAATATCCCTTCACCTTGTGCCTTTGCAAATGCTTCCAGCCTTCTAGTATCAGAGAGATAGAGACGGCAAGGCAGGGGCGGCTGAAAGGAAAAAATGATTTAGGTTTAGCATAAGTTTGTATTTATACTTTTGATTCTTGCTCTATTAAATAAATAAGTTCAAAATAAATAAGTTTGATCTGGTTTGGATTAGTTCAATCAGTTTTAATTTTATAAAACTAAAACCAGATCAAACCAAATGGCTGTTTTTAGTTTTTAAATTGTTTTCTTTAGTTTTTTCATGATTAATTTTTTTAATTAATGTTTTTTATTTTTTTATTTAATTGATTGATTTTTTTAAACATTCCTAATACAATTTAAATATAAATATCAATAAACCTTCTTTTTTAGGAAGGCCCTGGCTAAAGATGCAATGGATCCAGGTTATTTTGAACTCGGCCCAGTTGTTACCAAAATAACAGTAATTATATTATTATCTCGAGTGAGTACGTAAGGTCGAATTATTTTTTAAAACATTTTTTAAAAATAATATCCATGCATGCTAATATATTTGTTAAGAGAACAATTTTCAAGTTATAAATTCAAAATCCGACTCATATTAGAAGATATTTTTAAAGATATCGAGACACCAACTTATTAAAAAATATTTTTTAAAAAATATTTAAAAAATAATATATTGAATCGATTTATTTTTATAAACTCATTTATAACCTTAAAAAAAACATTTAAAATAATTTTAAAATTTAAAATCAATCTGAAATCAAAAAATTTTAAGATAAGATCTACCATCTCAGGCATTGAAAAAGCTAAAGAACACTCTAATGCAACTTCTCTTCTTCGAATGAAATTTGATAGCACCACAATTGATTTTTTTTGGTCAGAATCTATTTCAAGCGATAATGTTCTTTATATTTAATTAAAATAGGATGATTTTTTTTTAAAAATCAAGAATTAAAAAATATAAAAAATAAAATTTTAAATCAAAGTTAAATTTTCAAAAACTAAAAGAACCAAAAGTTATCGATTGAAAAATAAAAAGATCATAGTAAACTTTTTAAGCTAATTTTGACTATCTATTTTTCTTGTTTTATTTTTTACTTTAATCCTTTTTTTTTTAAAATCTTATCTTTCCCTAACAAATTAAAAACAATTAATCATTAATTTGATCACACAGGAATCAAATTGTAGAAAGAGAGTTTGATAATTAAAATGAAAAAAAATTATTGCAACAATCCATAATAACCTATACCGCATAAATCAAATATAATTCATGAATGTCATTTCTTACATGTTTTTTTTTTTTAAGAATTCAGATGGAAAACTTAAGTACTGTAGGATTGTGTACATCACTCCACGCTTCATTGAATTAAATTAAGTCATGCATATCATAGTTGATATGATTTTCGTTTTTCTAAATCAATGAAATTATAGCAGTTTGAATATGATTATTAATTAATATATATAATTCAATATAAATGGATAGAGTATGAAGTAGTGGGAATTTTTTTCCTCCGTTTGCCCATGTCATCTGCTCACGAATCATCCATACGTACATTGGCAACCGAAGCTATACCAGCGAAATATCCCTACTTTGAATCATGGCTGATGGGCAATGTATAATTTTAGGACATGTCTCCGTTGTCATGGCTCATGTGCAGCATATGTTTTCCTGCCTTCAATTAATTTCATGACAACGTAGACATATCCTAGGATTATACATTGCACACCAGCCATGCTTCAAGAAAATAAAAATCACGAGAAAACCTATTCATGAATAAAAGAAATTATCAAAAATGAAATCTAGCAAAAGACAGTCCTTAATTTCAGGAACACAGTGGCGTTCTTACTTCATAACAATGTTCTTAATTTAACGTTAGCAGGCCAAAGACAAATTATTGGGAAGAGAACCTTGCTCGCTTTTCCACAAGTAATTTTGGTTCCCTGCAGTCTTTCTAAAAATGTCTTAAATCTCCGTGTGCATGGGAGAAATATAGTTTTTGATCTATTGTGAGGAAAAGAGCATAGGTAACCCCAATCACCAATCAAGATTCAGTAGTCCAGAACAGTCTAATACTATAAAAACTGTCCTGAGAAGAGAGGAGATTCCTTTGCTATTTATACTATCTTACCAGCTGGCGAATCTCACAGGAATGTGAACTCCTGCTCTCCAATAAAACAGTAAGCTGCATAAAACAAACATTGTGAATTATTTGTAAAACCATCATCCTAAAAATATCCGAAGACAAAAAAAAAAAATGGTACACATACAAGATGATGACCTCTTAATGCATCTTGGCTCCTTTAGAGATGAGAATATCCCCATAAGGCACCTTTTGTTCAACTCTAAGGAAATCACGTGACGCAAGAACTGCATACAATTTATCCAAGTTTCAATCAAATCAGGTCAAGAAAAAAAAATTCACAGTTTCAGTTAGTTGGAATTATGTCGACTAGCATTTGATTTTAAAAATTAAAGAGTAACTGCTTCTGATGACACGAGAAAGAATATACCACAAGTTTGATAAAACAGCAGAGCTGCTGCTTTTGTGTTCATTCCAGCAGCCAGGTTGTTCAGGGATTCTACTTGAGGGGCTCCTGGCGTTTCAAAATGCGTTTTCATTTGCCTGTGCACATTTAAGTATGGTTAATGAGTTTAATGATCATATGACAAACGCAAGAACTAAATAAATTCAAGAAAAGGCCAGATAAGAGCAATACATTCGGATAGAATCAGCTATCTTGTCAACAGGCTGACCAACAACATGATGTTGGGTTTGTGTAGGTTCAGTTTCAACCAACAGTTCTGTGGAAAATTTAACAGGGGGAATTAGGATTTAGGTTCTTTGATTGGATAAGGTAGAACCAAATAGCCAAAGCACCGCAGCCAAAGACATGAATTGCCATGCCATTTACCTTGATCAGGTGTTGGGCCATTCTCAGACAGCCTTGATAACTCAAAATTTGGATCAGCAAACCGCCAAGGATCCTCTTCAACTACTGTCTCAAGACTGCTGCCACTGTGTCTGGATGAGGAATGACGTCCCTTCTTACTTGATCTGTCGATAGTCAGTACATTAAATACCAAATGCATCATTTCTCTTTTATCTGAAGAGCATAATGAGTCTTAACTCTTAAAAGCTAACTCCACAGTGATCCCAATGAAACGTTCCTACAGAATCATTCATCACTCTAGCTAAATATATATGGGTTCCACTAACCGTCCTAAATTGACTTCCAAATAATGTGGTGGAATGCCATGCCCTGATCCAGAGCTTGGAATGGACCCCACTCCATCTCCTGTAATTCAGATCAAGAAACGAACTTTGAGAAGTGTAATCATAATCCTCTAATTACCTTTTAGTCATCATCTAGACAAGTGAAACATATGAAGCAGAGGAGATAGACGCAGCATACCAGAATTCCTTGGTGTTGCCATATTGGCTTCAGTCATCCTCACACCATTGTTCCTAAGGTTGGCTTTTAGCTCTTCCATGAGGATATCCATGGATTGCTCATCATTCACAACGTTTGTTCTCATCTTCTCTATCGAAGTACCCAGTGACTGAGAGCCAACTCCACTATGAACATCATCAAAGGTCTACACTCCAAACAATCAAAATAGAAAGGCTATAATGTTTCTACTGAAAAAAAGAAAAGAAGAACCAAGCCACTGCTGCTGGGACTTACATATCCAGCTGGATCTTGATAATTTACTCTGTCTGGTGGTGACGATTTTGATGGTTCTGGTGGCAGTGGTGCAGAAGTCCTTTCTTCTTACACAAGTACAAAACGAATCTCTAATCATTGTTAGGAAAATCTTCTTAGGAGGACAATCTTAAAAGTTACAATGTTTAAATCTCACCAGAAGGAGAGTCATGAGGAGGCTGGGTACTTTTGGTCCAAAGTTCCAGAAGAGGAGCTGGATAATAGATTTCTCTATTTCCATTATCATCAATAAGAACAGTAGGTGGGAGCTCCATGAGGTTAGATATTTTTGTAGTTGACATAATACCCATGCGTGCCTGAAAAAAAAGCAGAATAGGGAACTTATCGATAGAACATCCAGATAATTTGTTTTCCTTCCCTTTTGCTCTCCATTTCAAAAGGGTAACAATTTCAAGATTTTTTAAAATTTGACGATTACAAGTATCATAGAGCACTCATGCACCCATTACAATTAGCAATTCTTAAACTATGTAATTCGTATGATGGTAAGTCACAAAGTTTTCCTCGCACAAGCTTAGTTGGTGAACCTTCACCGAAATGCGAATCATATTGGAAATCGAGACCTGACCTTCCTCTTTCTTCCTCTCCTTGAGACAATGTCAGAAGCATTTTGAAGCCATGACTGGTATACATGACCTGGAATAATGGTTTGTTCATAATCAACGGTAGTAGTTGCTTGTCTTCTTGTTTTCCTTTTAATTGGCCTTTGCTTCTGCTGATCCTGTTGCATCCATACTTTGAAGTTTGTTGTACTTGTATTGTTCTTTTATTATAAAATGATATTATCAGTGCAGGAGATGTTACAATTAATTACCTGCCTGGCTCCCTTGCATTCATTAGATTGTTGATTGACTTGGAATTCTGGATGATGGTCTTGGTTTTCTTCTGCTGCAGGAAGACCTTAACATTAGCACGTGTACCCAGGTTGATAGTTTCTTTGCTGAATGCTCTTTATCAGTACAAGTAATCTCCGTAAACTTTTAAGCATAAAATCGCTAAAGAGTTACAAATAAATGAAGTTAATGGGGCTAGTCACGCAACCAGTTGACTTAGATTAGGTAGGATCTCAGTGGAAGGAGCCATGCATGTAAATCAAGAATAATTTACAAATGTTACATATACTGGCACATCCGTGACAAGGACCAAGGCATTCTCTCAAATCAAGGACAAAACTTTGAAAGAAGACAACAGTATAGCATCTTAATAAACAATAACTTTAATTGGGCATTTGATGATTGACCATCCAGCATGTCAACTCCCATATATGAAATAATTCAATTGTTTAATGATTGGCTTCTACCCAGAAAATAACTAGGTCATATATACAGGCTTCTGGATTAAAGAGGTAGAAAGAAAAAGGGAGGCAAGGGAATTAGAGAGCCATCCTTTTGATTGATCTTCCTCTATCTGAAGTACATGTCTAGACATGATGTTTGTGGGTTAATGAAACGATGACATCAAGCCAGTTACAAGCTTCATAAAGAAATTTATTAATAAGTCAAAAACAATAAAACATAAAATAAAATGAGGTGCTGTTTCATTTCCAATTCAGTCTGCTAGACATAATACTTTTAATAAGGTGTCATTCAAGAGCATCCTCTTGTTTCTATCATTTTTGTGTTTTCCTCCGATTTGCATACTGATGTCAATGGGCAAGGAGATTGAGACGGTGGATACTATCCTCACCAAGCATAACCTTCTATTGGAATATATAGATGTCGAAGGACAAAGGTCAATCAAGGTGGAAGTATACACTATATCAACTTCAAAATCATTCAATAAAAGTAATTAATCAAAAAACAAGCAACAGTTGTCTAACATGCATTTTATATTGCTGACCTCTTTGAGCTTCGTCTTGTTCATGTGGGGAGGGTATGAGAGTAGTTGGGATATCCATATGATCTGCTGAAGTGAAGTTCACCTGTGTCTCTTCATCCCCTTCAATATCAAATCTGCCACACCATCGTCCAAGATCAGCATATGAGAATATAATGAAAACCCAATAAGATTAAAGTAAGGGAAATGCCTTGTCAACCACAAGGAGAGAATTTTAAATTCCATGCATACAATTTTAGTAGAATGAACCACATTATGCACAGGCAGCGGCAAAGCCCTATATGAAAAGCATAAACTAATTATGCAAATCAGAACCGATATTGCATCATGATTGAATTCACCTTTCAAAGCGATTGTACGCATCAGCATCAGCCTGGTATGAATCAAAACGTTCAAATAACGTGATGTGGTCGGCATCAGCTGAAAAGGCATCTTGAGTTAACTTAAGGGAACAATATCAGCATGCCAGAAAACTCATAACTAAAAGCTTGGATGGAGGAGAAGCCGGCAAGTAATAAATGGAAACCTTGATGTAAGTGATGGGATGCATCTCCCTCCCTGGTATCATTGTTAACAAACGGTTCATCCACGTTGTCAAGCCGCTGAACAACATAGAGGGGTCAAAAAGTGATCAGCTGCATACCCTATTTTAGAAGTATTCATTTTAACAACTTTTTTTTTCCCAGCGAGTGCATGTAGTTCTATTACCATTGATATGCTTTGATTCCTTATTAAATCACATGCAATGACTTAGGTTAGATCATGCATAATTGTAAATTTGACTTCAATTTCACTGAATGTAAGATTAGAAATTTATACATTTGACATGCAAGCTAGTGCAGCACCATAAAAGCTGTATTATGAATTCTACCTCAATGACATAATATTAGTATAATCAATGCTAATTGCTATACATCCACAATAATATGCATTTTGTAACATGCACAAGGCATCTGAAGCAAAATCCATAACTGCAACCCAACAGCTTAGACAATGGACTAAACATAAATTTACCACATAAAAGATAAGGCAACTCATTCGAATTTGTGTGGGTTAAAGACCTTTTGCGGCTTAATGCTTAATTGGGTTCGTTTATCAAACACCTTCCCATCAAACAAAATAAGGTCACCATTTGCTCATGCACGATAAAACCTACCAGATAGACAGTCCACAAGTTTTTGTGCGCTAATTTGCCACCAAGTAAACACAGCGTAGTTGACCACAAAAAATGCCCAAGACATAACTTCATATAACTCATTGATGTAGTGTTAATGAATAATGCTGGAGTTGTTTTATGTCTTTTTAAGAGTTTGATTAAACAATGTACCATCCTATAAAAGAAGAAGAAGAAGAATAAAATGAACAATTTACCATGGTGAAATAGGCCGTTTGTTGAAAACCCATGGTGGTGGTTGCAGCATTGGAGTAATTAAGGGATTGCTCAATTTCTCCCACATCAGTTTCTTGGTTCTCTGGTAAAGTCACTACCTCTTTCCTTCAATCATAGACACACGGCATCACAAAGTAAACAAAACAAAATCCATGCACTTCGACTTTTACTACCCTTGCTTTAGCACCCAAAACTCACACTCAAAATTCATGAAGTATCGTTATCACTGTGAGGTGTGAACTGTCACTGGTGCTACAATGCGCGGAGGTCGTCCCCGTAAATTTGAACTAGTATGAAGTTTTTTTTAAAAAAAGTGCCAGGTTTTATCCATGCTAAAATACGCCACTCCTCCCAAACATGTGCTAAAAAACGCTGATTTAGAGCTTGGATAAGAATTTACAGTGACAGACCTGGCCTGTGATTTTCCCTTAGGAAGGACAGTGGGGTCTGGGGCTACCTTCACTTTCCATGCTTCGTTTATTTCAACCTGACGAAATTCAAATCAAGAAACGAGCGACGCGTCATGAAATAATAGTTGATCATAGCACGGAAATTGAAAGGGAAAAACAATACGGAATTTAGATTTTTTTTTTGTTGAATTATATGATTTCAATGTATGTACCAGCAGGCGGGTTACATCATCTGTGAAGAAAAACCAGAGTATAAAGAAGCATTATCAATAAGATTATGAAATTGAAATTCAAGTACTGGTCAATAAAAGAATGAAAGGAGATTCACCATAGAGGAGCTTCACTTTTCGTTCATAGACAATAACAACTCCACCTGAGAGGTAAAAAAAAACAAGAGAGGAAGAGAAATGTCTCTGTTACGAACTTAAACTTTGATTAAAAACAGATAGAAGTTAGAACTCCTAACTTGAAAGAAAAAGAAAACACTCTTAAATGAGAGAGACAGGACGAGTACCCATGAGAATTCCAGAGAGTCTAAGAGCCATAGGTACTGAGGGATTCAAAATCTCTTCACTGTAGAAACAAGCAAAAATGAGAAGAAAAATGAAGTCCGCCATATCGATTTGAGCGGATTTGGAAAAAGGAAAGGAAAATAGAGATATATAGTTTAAAAGTAAAATAACCAGATATGGATGATGTTGAGCTTATTGAGCTTCTTCCGGTTGATCTTCGCATGCATGGTTGCAGCCATCCTTCGTCAAACAGAGGAAACGGAGATTATCGTACAAATCCACTTTAGTAATATCATGCAAATACCACACTCCATATTTGCTTAAAATAAACCGCGTCCAGTCGCTCAGTTCAAAAAATGAACCGAAAATCCTTTCAATATAAGTAATCTATATTCACAATGAATACATTCCTTGTTTTTTCAGAAAAAACAGGGTAATTATGTAAAAAAAAAAAAGAAGATAATCAGCAGAAATAGAGCGTTCCTGAGTATCATAATATTACTAATCACTTCAAAAAATAAATAGAGACAAATGCATAGAAGAAAACAGAATTAAAATCCTAATAACAAAAAAGCGAAGCAAGCAACTTATAGAATTTTTTAAAAAAAAGGTGAAGAGGAGATCACCATATCTGGCCAAGAGGTGCTTTGCGAGCTAGAAGCTGGTGTGAGTAAAACATTTTTTATTGTCAGGGAGGATTTCACTCTGAAAACAAAAGAGAGAGAAGAAGCTTAAGAGAGGATCAGAGGTATCGACAATGGCGTTTTAAATAAAAAGCTAAGTCGTTTTGAAAGAGAGGAGGGGGGGAGCTAACTGTGAATAGAAAGAGGTGAGTGTGGTGTGTATGTGTTGTTTCTTTTATTCTCTTTGAAACGGAAGGGGCATACCAGCCTTGGCAGCTGAGAGCGTTTTTTGCGGGAAGGGAAGAAGAGTACGATGGAATGTTCCTGGCGATAGATTTACCTGCCTGTCATGAAATTTTCTGTGCTTTTTAGAAATTTGGAGCATCAAATGTTAACACGTGGGGGTGTTTAAGTGCCTGTCTGTCACCGGCTTGCTGAAAATGAAAAGGCTCGCTTATAACGACTCTGGGTTGTTGTTTAGAAAAATGGCCACGGGCTCCACCGGATCAGCTTGCTTAACACACTCTTTTTGCTCGGTGTTTTGCCAGGTGCAGGCAATGAGCAATTGAGCATATCACAAATTAAAATTAATGATCAGGATGATGAATCTATGATCCTGATTTTAATTTTTTTCTCTTTTTTACATGTTATTTGAAAAAATTAATATTTTAATAGAAATGAAATTGTTTCAATACTATTTATTTAATTTTAGAATTTAAAAAGCTTTAAGCAACATGATTAACTTCTACAACTAATTAAAATTAAAGTTTTTATAACCATCTGAGCTTGCTACACAAAAGATGTAGTCCTAACGAAAGGGCGGGCCACGGGACCTCAGGCTGGTGCCATCGTTCGACTTTCAAGGTAAAAATTAAAAAAAATTAATTTTTTTTATTTTTTTTACTTTAAATAAATATTTTTTTAATCTTTTTAGATCATTTTGATTCGCTGATATAAAAAATAATTTTTAAAAAATAAAAAATATTATTTTAATATATTTCTGAGCAAAAAATATTTTGAAAAACAATCACAACCACATTTCCAAACAAATATGTTTGGGGTGCCAGAGTTGTGTTTTTTTTAAAATGATTTTTTATATATATTTTTAGATTATTTTAATATGTTAATATTGAAAATAAATTTTAAAAAATAAAAATTATATATTATTTGAATATATATTTTTTTAAGTGCAATTTTACTATAAATTTTAAGAAATTTTGATTTTTTTAATGCATGGTTTAGAAATGCAATTATACGCTAATCAAAATTTTTTGTTTATTATTATAATATACTAAAATTAAAAATTAAAAAATATTATTTTAATATATATTTAAAAAAATACTTTAAAAAAAAAACCTCATGGAACTCTAATCTCAGCGATAGCTCCAGGCCCATCATCCGTGATACAGCTAAAAGAAAGCCATATACACATGCATCAAAAGCCACTGTGACCCAATTCAAGCCCAGGGCCGCGATGTTTTCGTTAATTTTTTGCACTCATATTGCAATGATATAATATTAGTTTGCTTGGTTAAAAATTAAAATAATAAATATTTTAAACGTATCAATAATTTATTTTTTAATTTTAATTAATTATCAATTTTTTTTAGTCTTTTATATAGATGACTAGCCATTGATTAAAATAATTTTTTAAAGTAATTTTTTAATTTATTATAATTTTACTAAAAACCAACAGTAAAAATTAAAAAATTAGTTGATTGGAACATTTAAAAAATATTGGTTTATCAAAATAAAAATAAAAATTTAAAGTTTATATACTCGATTGACATAAAATTAAAGTTGGGTTACAAATAACAATTAAAAGCAGATGATAGCTCGTCAAATAACAAAAAAAAATAGACACAGAGGGGCAAGAACTTCGTTGAGAATTAAGAAAAATAAAATTTAAACACTCAAATTAATGAAGAAGAAAAGGAGGTCTCCAGACAAGACCCCTACATATTCACATGCACTGATCATCAAAAACCACACAAACTTCACTGCCTGTTACCAACAAGACACCACTCCTCCTTCTGCACTCCGCACACCTGCAATGGAGAGAGACCGGTAGAAATGTTAGACCACAGGAACGCATAAACTTCTTTCTCAATCCCAAATGCCGAGCCACCGTTTGTTATGAAAAACACAATTCCTTTACTTGTTTTTTTCTTTCGTGATTAATATTGTTAGTTTCTCTTAAATAATATATATTTTTACATTGCATAGCTGTGATGAGGAGCGTCAGCTTGTTTAATCACTCAAAGTTGAACCTGTGATTTTACTGTAAAAATACTGAGCCCTTACATTTCGTTGTTCTGCTTTTACCTTTCTTATAGTTGATTTTTTCTTGCTTTTCAATTGAAACAGCGCATAACAATGCAGGAGGGGGTTCTGGGGATTCTACAGTGTGGAGAACCAGTACTAATGGCCGCAAGACGAGGTGAACTAGCGAGTCTTGAAGTGCCAGCTTAAAATATCGCGATCAATATATGGTTTCAGCAGCTGTGAAAGGGAGTAAGGACATAGTTTCGATTCTTGTTGAATTTGGAGTAGATTTAGAATGCCAGGACAATGAAGGTCATGCATGCCCCCTTGCATTTGGCAGTGGAGGGTGGCGACGTAGGACGGTTGAGGTGGTGATCGGCAAGGGAGCCAATGTTGAGGCCAAGAGCAGTCGAGGTGCCACCCTCTTTGTATAGCTAAAGTCATCGGTTATTAGGGGAGCACAAGTCTCTTGAGGGCAACACTTTACAGTCTCATTCTCAACTCGAACTTTTGATCATTTTCATACCTGATAACAGAGGATATGGGGATCTAGAATGGATCGTTGCAAGGAAATTATGTTGTGGAACTTCGTTGTGTATGCTCATGGAGAAAATTAATTATCAATTATAAAAAAAAAAAATTATAATTATCCACTCTTAGAAATGAAGAATTTGCAAGTAAAATGTTTGAATTTTACGAACACAACATATCTGATACTATACTATAATAAATAATTTAAATTGAAATGGTTAATTTTATTTGAAAAAATTAAAAGCCATTTTTGTGTTTCTGGTAAAAACTACACACACAGCAATTGGTCAATGATTGGCATCTCCAACTACAAACAATGACAATATATCCAGTACTGTAGAGATTATCTTCAGTGAAAATATTAAATATAAAAATATTATATAAAAATTAACTAAATTAATTATGTTAAGAACAGTTAAAGTAAGTGGTTGTATTGATATTAAATATATTAAAATAATATTTTTTATTGGAGTAAATATATATATATATATATATATAAAGTTATATTTAAAATATAGTAACGTGCAAGGAAAGGGTCCAAAAGTGGTGTTGTGATAGACAAATCACTACGAAAACAGTAAAATGCACGGAAAATCTCATTAGTCTGGGGCCCATCACTTCTTAGTAAAATTTTGCCTGCGCTAACTATGTTTTACTGGGTTTTCATTCCTCAGCGTCGTCATAAACGGAAAGACCCAAAAAAAATTAAAAGAAAAAATGCAGCCATTCCCCACTCTGTTTCTTCTCCTTTTCCTCACAGTGTCCCTTCCACTGACACACTCCACTTCACCAGAACGCTTCTTCAAACCATCCTCACCACCTCTGTCGTCATCGCACAAACCCAAACCCAAATCCAAAGAATACTTCGAGCTCACCCATCCTCTACCGTCCGATCGTTTGAAGCCATCATGCGAACTTCACATCATCCAGCATTCATTTGCCAACACAATGAACCAGCCTCCTTACTCCACCCCATACTTTCCACCATTCCAATGCCCCCCTCCTTGGTCCCACGTAGCCCTCGAATTCCACGTCAAATCCAAAGGTGATCAACACGACCGCATCTCCGCCTTATGGCTCGGTGGCTCCGAGCTCCTCCGCACCAGCACCGCCGAACCCGGAAAACGCGGTATCTTCTGGAAGGTTCGAAAAGACATCACTAGATACTCCTCTCTCCTCCAACAAAACAACCTTAACTTTACTGTCATGCTCGAAAACATCGTTGACGATATCTACACCGGCGTCTACCATGTTGACGTCACTCTCTATTTCTACACGGATAACGCCATCAAGGTTCCGTTCACGGGTAAAACTCAAAATCTAATTGCTCCAGCCTTAGAATTACCCTTCTTTGGAGACAAGAGCATGTATGACCCACCAGCTGATTTAATAATTCCGATTTCAGCTTCCGATAGCACTAAGGGTTATTGGTTTATAGTAGAGGGAGATTTGGATGTTAAGTTTGAGAAGGTTAGATTTCCGTTGAATACACGGAAGGTCGTTTTGGAACTATACGTTTCGTTTCATGGAACTGATGAGTTTTGGTATTCGAATCCGTCGAGTTCTTACATTAGAATGAATAACATGAGTAATCCGAGGGGTAATGGCGCGTTTAGGGAGGTTTTTGTTTCAATTGATGGGAAATTAGTAGGATCAGAAATGCCATTTCCGGTGATATTTACCGGAGGGATTAATCCTTTGTTTTGGAAACCTATCGTAGCAATTGGTGCTTTTAATTTACCTTCGTATGATTTTGATTTGACGCCGTTTTTGGGCATGGTTTTAGACGACAAAGATCATGTTTTTGGTGTTGGAGTTACGGATGGGATTGAGTACTGGCTTGTTGATGCGAATTTGCATATCTGGTTGGATTCATCCTCGACTATTGTGGAAGCGAAGAATGTTGTGAATGTTTATCCTGCATCAGAAATAAGTCGTGGTGAAGAGTTTCAATCACTTGATGGATCGTTTGAGATTAAGGCGGAGAAGTTTACGCGAATAGAAGGGTGGGTTAAGTCGAGTTCAGGAAATTTAACTACTAGTATATTGCAGGAGGTTAAGTTTAGGAGCGCCATAAAGTTCAAAAGGAAGGGAACTTATAACACTGTTAAACAGAATATCGAGGTGAGAAGAGAAGCGAGAGTGTTGAATGATGTGGGTGGATTGGTTAGTCGTGTTATTGTCAAGAGAAAGTATCCTCTTAAAGTGATTACTGTCACTCTCCCTGGGTTGAAGAATGATACTTTCATGCTTGTTACTAATGTTACTCATGCAGTGAATGAGAAGATTAAAAACGGGAAGTTGTCAAGCCATGTTATTAACAAACAGGTTTCCAATGGTTGGATGGAGGTTAGGGATCATTCTGTTCTTTCAGGTGAAGCGATGACGAATCAAACTTACGTTTGCAGGGACGAGCTAGGTTGCTATGTTAGGACTGTTGGAACATTGAATGGAAGACTCGTCAAAGACGATACTGCTTATGCCTGTCCATCACTTATGTAATGTAATCTGACTACGTTCATTTTAATGTTAGTTTCACTTGTATTAAAATTTCGAAATAATCTCTGCCTGCTGCATTTGTACATGTCCATCTTTTCATTAATAGAAATTTCTGGTGTCTATTTCGTTGCAAAATTTCTTGTTCAGTCAATCTTTGCTTGTTTTGGAGTCTTTTTGGGTGCTTGTTTCTGAACATAACATAGAGCTGACTGATAGCTTATGCAACCCCTGGTGCTTCTGTGTCCAATTAAAGCTGTAATATCCTGGAAATACTTGATTAGCTATTGTGCCCTGCCATTCTATGTGAATTCGGTACATTCGTCTCATTGATGATTTTTCGCAGATTCTCTTAAGTCTTACTATATAACATATGCACTTGATTCAGGTTTTTATGCTCTGATTATTGTGCATTGATAAATCTTTACTCACGAAGAAAATTGAGCAGACAAGTTGTTATGTTACAACCGTAGGTTGTCATCTTTAGAGATTAGTAGTCATCAGTAAATGATTAGAAGGGAGATGATTGTGTAGATGGGAGAAGTGATGAAATAACCAATCTGCTTGGAATGTAATTATCTAGGAAAGTGGTGAATTAACCAATCTGCTTGATAATTTAAGTGTGTAGATGGGGAAATTGTCTCGATGAACTAATCTGCTCGATAATTTAATTTAGTTATTCGGTTATATAAAGATGTCCACGCAGCGAAGAAAGCTGAACAAGGATATCCTACCTGCCTGAAAATGATATCCTACCTGAGCTTGGGGGGGGGAAATTCCACCTCTCTCTGTGTGTGTAATGCAGAGAAAAACCATACATTGACTGCATCGATAATGTCAAGAGACCAGCATCTATATATGAAGCTTCATGGAACTTGCGCCTATTGTCAGGATTCCCGAGCTATTGGAATTCAACTCGACGATAGACAATGTGATACAGACCCGCATGTAATGTACATTAAGTTGTGTCAACGAGAAGCAAGTGCCAACGGATGCTGCTTCTGTTTCTTCAGTAGGATCTGTTCAGTCTGAGATCTCCGAGAAGACAAGTTGTGTGGTTTGCTGGTTCTCAATTTGACGTGGGCAGAACAGCTGTTGACGAATGCTAAATCTATGGTGATGCCCCCTGTGTAAATACTACAAATGGATTGTAGAGGAGATGGAGAAAAAATAAGACTGCCGTCGCTTGATCTTTCTTGAAGCATTTCATCTTCTGTGATGGCTAACCACTGGGATTTACTCTTGATCCTAAAACATTGAGTTCACCGTGAAGCAGTGATGTTCCTGGACAAATATCACGTTATTTTACAGTAGCTTTAAGAGTTCGTTTGAAATTATATTAATAAATATTTTTTTATTTAAAAATATATTAAAATAATAATTTTTTTTATTTTTTAAAATTTATTTTTAACATTAGCATTTAAAAATACAAAAAAGATAATTTAAAATAAAAAATTCTCAATTTTTTTAAAAATATTTTTAAAATACAAAAATAAACATTCTAAAGTTACGTCATTATATATGACATGTCATCATCATGACATGTCATAAAGATTAAGCAATTAAATGTTTTTTTTATACATCGACAGAATAAGCACATAATTTAATTTTCAGTGATTGAATCAACCACTGGTATGTAATCCACTGCCGCCGCTCCTTTACACGCCTTCCATTTAATCTTCAACTCAACTAGTAAATTATAATTAGTGTTGGAATTATTTTCATAATCATTTGATGAACTGGGATCATGACAGTCAAACGCCCTTGGTACTATTGGCATCACCGACATCTTGGGCGGGGCCGGGTGAAAGTGGTGGCGTTTCGAGAGGGTTTTACGGTAGGGTTTTAGGAGGCAGAGACAGGAGATGGCATTGGAGGATTTAAATGTCGTTTTCTAGGAGGAGAAAAGAGAGAAAGGGGCCTTTTAAAAGTTTGCCTTCTAGCTGTATGGGCACTATCGTTGACCTCTTTTTTTTTTTACAAAGGGGAAAAGAAAACCCGTCCAGGTTAGCAAGAAAGCATTTTTGCTGACATTTGGTTTCCAGCAACTTCACCTTTTAAAAGTTTGCCTTCTAACTATATGTGCACTATCGCTGACATTTTTATTATAATTTTTTATTCTTTTATTTTTCATATAACCATGTTAAAATTATAAATTCATGTTTTTTTTGTTTTTTATTGATAATGTTTTATTTCAAACCATGTTAAAAAAAACTTGTTTTCATACAAAAAAAAATACATGAATAAGGAATGAGAGTTTTGATATAAAAAAGGTGCATTTTCCCCCTAATTTAAACTATTAAAATTATTAGAAATATGTATTTTAATTTCTTAAGCCTTTTATTCAAACAAACATGCTTTTGATAAAAGAGAGATTGTAAAAAAAAAATGCATTAGTAAGAAAGAGGAATTTTGATTAATTTTTTTTTTCTCTAGAATGATTTTTTTTTTTGTGAATATTTATTTTAATTTCCTTATAGTTTAATAAAAAAAAATTAAGAAAGGCCTCATTTAGCAGCCCACGGGCAAACGGGCTAGTACAGCTATGAGCATTGAATCCAGCCCCTCAAAAGGCAAAAGTTACGTGTGGTTTGTTTTGATTGGCTAGTTACCTACACGGTGGTCAATTAAGAACCAAGAATCCATTTGCTCTAAACAATGCATAAGCTAAACGGATAGTGAGGAGTTCCAGCCACAGGATTCCTACAAGTCGCGAATGTTACCCACAGTGGCGTACTTGTGATTTTTTGATTTATTGATTTATATCATCTTGGCATCTAAACCATTTCCTTTTTATGCAAAATAAATCTCGAGAGCAACGCAAAATAGAAAAGCATATCCCCACCATTTCAGTTTTAGGACTTTAATGGAAGACTACGAGGGGAAGAAAGAAGCAAAAGTTATAAGAATAATAGCAGTAGGGCAACAGAGAATGATAGCAAATTGTTTAGCAGTTAGATCAATAACTTGTTCTGTATCCTCCTAAAAACCATCAATGATTCAGTAAACTGGTAAAATAACTCATCAATACAACGCTCCCAAAACCTTGCTAAAAAATTTGGGAAAATGATTTCCAGTAAAAAAAATAGCAGTATCCGTTGCCTTTTTCATTCCACTATGCCCGCAGAGTTCTCCACGTCAGCATCTCCCATCCCTGTGTCTTCTTCATCGCCACTCTCTTCATCGCCACTGATCTCTTCATTGGCACTCCGTAGCTTAAGCATGTGCTCAGCAAGTAATTTATCATCTCGTTCGCTCACCTAAAAGACAATACACCAAGTCAGAGAAGCCCAGAATGGAACTCAAGTTATACATTAAGTAAACAAATAGTCCAAAACGAAGCCCTTTTGGACTGACATCAAAAACTCAGAGTTGGATTCAAGTTTCACTGAGTGTTTAAAAAAATAAAAACCCTTGAGCAGATGAAAAATTGACACTCACTGCTCTCGGTGGCTCCTTCACAACAAGTTTCCCCTTCTGCCCCTCTATTGCTTCAGTGCAAGCAGCAATTGCTTGGCTGAGAATTTGTATTCCTTGATCCTGCATAGACCAGTAGAAATCAGAGCATTTCATCAGCAACATACTAGCCATTGATCTGACAGCATCCCATAATTATCTCCAAGGAAGCGGCTAAAAAAACAGTTGACAGGACCTTTGACTCTAGCTTGAAAACAAATCATAGGAATCAGAATGCTGGCCTGTAAATTGGCTAATCATCAACAGGTACCAGCCAAGTTCATATTCTGGCCTCCAACAAAAATGTGCAACAATAGCTCAACATAAATTAAGTGACATTACACGATAAAAATCCTAATTGATCAGAGTTCTTTTTTCTGGAGGCTGATTTACCATGACAGTGACAACTTGCTATCTTGCACGAATCACAAAATCTGAAAATGAACTGGCCTTCACTTTATAAGGCAAGCTAATCACTCCCTACCAGGTGATTAAAAAGAAATGGGAAAAAAGGTGAGGGACAAGGTATTGTTGTCACCTCAAGTGAAAGGGAGGAGAATAAAAAACAATACACAGCAAGTTTGACCATTTACTTATATCCTCTAACATGTGTTAGTGCATCATTGTATAACCAATTAGATCTCTGCCTACTCGCTTTTATGTCGAGTAAAGCATCAAAGAATATAAAAGCAATGAGATTCAGCATGTAGACATAAGCATTGCACAATTGCCATTCTCCCAAAGCATCACATCATCAGTTATTTGGGAGTTGGGAGTTGGGACTTGCACATAGATTTTCACAACTGCCTACATGATTTTTTTTAAAAAGACAAATTTATCATCACCTAAGGCTCTCTAGTTTATCCCAAGAGAGTTCCCAAGATAAGGCTTACCTTGTCTAGGGTTTGTGTGGTGAGAACATAAAGAGGAGGGGCAACCAGTTTGATTTTCACAGGACAATCTGCATTGCCAACAGCCTCAGCTTTCCGCATTGCATCCTGCAAAGTCAAAGGTAGCTTTTGTAATTTAGAATAGCATCAAGAAACTAGAAAGTCTACATTCAGTAAACTTAGGTCATGTGCATTAACACCATCCATAGGAGAAGAATGAAGGCAAAACTAAGAGAAGAAAATTGGACCTTAATGTGGAGAACGCCATCAAACTGGAAACATTTCATCTCAATATCAGCCCGTATCTTCAGTGGCTGTGGGGTCATTCTTCTCCTAATATTCCTGATCAAGGCTTCTTTGATTTCCTCTGACACAGCAGGCACTACCTTGGTTACCTGTGCCATGAAGGAAATATTAGTAATCAACAGAGAATATGACAAAGACTTCACTGAACAATGATTACCTCCTGTCCGTCAGGGCCAGTTTCCTTGACTTCACGAGTGAGGGAACCCACAACTGAATCAGGGTCAGTCACCATGATTTTGAATGCCTGCATTCAACTCCTTAAGTACTGCATAACAGGTTAAGACCAAGGAAAAATCTCCACAAAGAAGAGCTTCAAATTCTCACCTCAAAAGCATGTCCATGTTTCCTGTACAAAGGCCAGCCAATATTGACATACAATTCCTGTAATAAGTACCGATTTTCTTTAGGCATGAACTATTTGAAAGCATTCAAATTCTTGACCATGACATACTGTTAAGTGTTATCTCAGGTCATGATGAACTCAAAAGAAAATCTGGGAAAGAAGCATGTCACTGAACAAAAACCACACATTACAGGAGCACATGAATGGGATACACTCAAATCAAACAAATTATTATATTGGTTGAATTAAGTTCAGCCACCAATAAATTTTCCTTGTGTACTCTTTGCAGTTAGGAGCACATCCAGAAACAAGAAAAAGAAACCGCAGCAAATTAGCTGCATTGTAAAATAAATTAACCTCTCACTCCAAGTAGGATTCCCCATTCAATTTCTTGAAACAACAAAGATTTATAATAAAAAAGAAAAGCACAAAATAGCCTAGCCACCCCTTAATTTCAATAAATAGAAACTGTAACAATCTCGAATTTCAAAAAAAATAATCTCATAAAACCCTAATATTCAATCACATCGAGAAAAAAAAACCCAGAAATTTACTTATGAATAGATACCTAAAATTCTATATATAAACACTCAAAAAAGCGCAGTATAGAATTTCACTAAACTGAAATCAAAATGACACAATTAACCACAAAAATCCTAAAATTCGAGAGAGAAAATTACCTCCAAATCAATACCCAGAGTCTCAGCGACATGTCGCATGATAGAATGAACAAGCTTGCTCTTATTATACCTCTCTTCACAAGTCTGAATATCCTCTTCACTAACTCTTCTCTTACTCAAATCAATATAGCCTTTCTCTTTATCGACACGTAAGACCATGACAGGCTCGATGCGGCCAACCTTAATCAAACTACTAACACTCCGAATCCGACGGCGAGACAGCTCCGAAAACAAGATCATACCCTCGATGTTGTTGTACTCGAGTAAAGAAACATAAGCGCCCATGTCGGCGATGTTTTTCACTTGAATCATAACTGCCATATCAACCTCTGGGTATCGCGCTTCGTACATGCGACACTCCAGATTTGGTGAGTGCGTCGCCATGATTGCTTTGATTGATCGAAAAGGGTATTTTGCGTCTTTAAAGATTTATTCTTGCAGTCTGTGTGTGTTTGGGGAGAGAGAAGTGGGGGTTAGGGTTTTGAGCAGGGGCGGTAGCTGGAGATGGTATTTTTAGTAAAAAACGGCGGCTTTTATGTAATTTACTCAGATATATATTGCTAGCGTGTTTTTACAGCATTTTAAATATAAAATCTAAGATATAAATAAACGGAAAACTGAGATAATTCCTTTATTTTGAGGGGTTGTATACTTGTATGGCTGTGGTCTTGTAGGCCAATGTACACGTGGAGAGTGAAGGGTGGATTGATACTCTTCCTACCCGCTGACAATTAACAAGCCGGAATAAGAATGAGGTATATATCGTTGTTAATTTTATAATTTATGAAATTAATTAAAATATGTGTAAATTGATTTGAATATTTATATTAATAAAAAAAATATTATCAAATTAAATTAAAAATAATAATTTAAGATGGTTCGTCGTTACTGCAAAATGCAGGAGTAGTTTGGGTTAGTAATTGTTGACGTGGGTTTTTTTTACAAAGGCAGTTGATAGTAATAAAAATGTCAAGTGTTTGATTAATTAAACAATCACAAAAAAAAAAGGAATTTAAAAGAATGTGGTTTGGGTTGCCCTCAAAAGATTTATTCAAATGGTGGGTAAAAGATTCATTCAGTTTAATTTTTTGGCTCTGAGTATTTTTTTTTTTGAAAGGCAATTTATCTACTTCTAGTTAACCTACTTGGAAAAAGCGTTTTAAATTTAAGTGTAGTGGGTACTTTCAAATATAAAAGAATGTCAACAAAATACAATATTTGATTAACCAATCCAAATATTCATTTTTTTATTAAAAAAACACAAATGTAAAAATATAAATCATTAATGAAATCATTTTTTTATTGGAAAAAAACATTTTAAAATACACGTAATTGGATCAAGATACACTTAAAATAATTATTTATTTATTAATATACCATGTCCAAATGGATGGAGGGATTCACTCTGATTAGATTACAAAAGCACGTGAACTGCGTCCTGTGATTAGATTACAAAAAAGAAATCGCCCACCGTGGGGCTCGAACCCACGACCACAAGGTTAAGAGCCTTGCGCTCTACCAACTGAGCTAGACGGGCTTCTTGAGGGAAAAAAGACATTTAACTAATAAATTGATATCATTATCTTTTGTACTCACCTTCGACAATGCGTGTTTGGGATACATCCCAGTTGAATTTGTTCATGGAACTTCACAGAACTATGTTGTAAACGGTATGAACTAGGAAAAGTTTTTTTCTAGATATAAAGAAGAAGAGCCATGCTTAGACAAAAGGGAACGTTAGAAGTGAAAAGAAACAAAATAAAGAGATTGGAGAGTCGATTTTCAATTAGTCATCGTTATCTTAGCAAGCGATATATTATGGATAGGGTTCAATTTTTCTAACGAATAAAAAGATGGTCGGTCGATAATAATATTTTTTTAAAAAGTATGAAAGTTTTGAACCGGTTAATTTAATACTATAATTAAAAGAAAATCAATAAAATAAAATAAAAATCAATGACTAATCAAAAAAATAAACATTTGTTAGTATTATAAAAAAATATTATTTGAATATTTTTAAAAAGTCTTGATAATTTTATTGGAGAATAAAACAAAGATTAAATGAAAACAAGATAATCTTCTAAATAGAAAAATAGAAGAAATTCAAAGCTCAATTATCAGCAAAACAAACATTGAAAGGTAAAATAAAATTAAAATTAAAAAAAACAAAACAAAACCTTACTGATTCAACGTACCAAACTTATTAATCGACTATGAGACTAGAATAATCTCGTCCTGCACAAAAAAAAATGAAATAAAACAATCGAGATCAACTCTCAAGCAAACTAAATTATGAAAAGCAAAAATAAAAAAAAATCATCTTTAAAAAAAAACAAGTCAACTCAACTAACTCGTACTCTAAGATATGAGATCAAGATGACCTCACATAAAGAAAAACAAAAAAATCACGAAATTCAAGGCCTAATAACTTAGTATTAAAGGATTAAATTGAAAAAAAAATAATTTCAAGAAAATGAATTTTAAAAAAATGGGTTGATCTTCAAAACTCGTGAATTAAGTATAAAAGAAAGACATGAAAAAATCACAAAGCAAAATTTCTAATCATCCAAAATTTTAAAACAAAACAAATAACAGTTAAAACAATAAGTACCATACTTGGCATAAAAACTAAATGACAATCAAATTTTATACAAAAATTAAATGAAATAAAATATTTTGGAACAAAATTGAAAAAGGAAAAGAAAATATATATATAAGAAATAACAATCAAAAGAACAACGATTAGATTGAATACAAGAAATTAAATTAAAATAATGAGAATCAAAATTGATACAAATACAAACTAACATGATATATTTGATTTTTTGAAAGGGTTTGCATGAAAATCAAGGCAACGAGAGAGAAAAAAAATTCACTAGAATTCAATCGTCACTCCATCGTACACACGTGCATAATAACCATCAAGAAGAGGATGATGCGATGCTTCTAACATTGTTGTAGAAGACATCGTTTAACCACCGGAAGATGTTGTGCACGTTGCCCAAATAGCACGAGTGCCTTTCCATTCACTGGTATGTGTGTGACACACGCCAATTATTTTTTAATTATATTTATATTTATTAAAATATCGAACTACATCTCATTTAAAATGACTATAACTATATAAAAGCCATGATGAACATACAAAAACACATTTGAATGCCAATTTTCAAGGGTAATTTTATCAAATATAATTATATTGTGCAATCAAAGAATTGAAAAACTGAAAAAGTTCATAGACACTCGTTTTAGTTTTTCTTGCTTTTAAAGGTATTTAATTAACTATAAAATATAATTTATCAATTTATCCTTGATTGATATATTAATAACAAATAAACAATTTGGAAAATATTGTTTTAGCCCCTGATAGATGGTTAAATAATTTTATTTGAAAAAAACAAAACTATCATTTTCCTATTCCAATACACATGTACATTGAAATGTTGATCTTTTTAGTTTTTTTTCTTTAAATAATATTAGAAAAATAATTAAAGTGTGACTGGTTACCACCTGTGACAATGGTGCACCATTATCTTTATTACACACACATCTACGATAAAGCCAAATTACCATTTATCACGAGTAATAAACTTGTACAAGTTTAGGCTGAGATTGATAGATATCTTAGGCTCATGCCCTCTAGTCATGAGAAAAAACATAGACTAAGATATGCGGACTTGAAATTCTCTGTTTCAGGAGATTTCAAAGCTCCAATGCATACTTATCATATATGACCCAAATCGATATTCTATCTGAATAAACTCGGAAAAATTAATTTTTTTAATTAAATTTTAATATTTTATATAAAAATAAAAAAATAATTCATATAAATATAGATTATACATTTTATAAATAATAAAATTTCAAAAATTATTTTAAATTTTTTTATTCCATATTAAAAAAATATTATATTAATATGTTATCTTTTTAGTTGAAGTATTTAAACCAAAAAGATTTTTTATTTTACATTAAAAAACACAATTTTTTTCTCGCAAACACATAATATATATACTAAAAGGTTTCAAATCTCACATTGAAAAAATATTTTTCTTCTTGCAAACATAAAGTATATATACTAAAGAGTTTCAAATCCTATATTGAAAAAATAAAACATTATTTATAATAAATTTTTAAAAAAATTAATAACCAACTATATATATATATATATATATATATATATATATATATATAAGAAAAAACATATTTGAAAAAAAAAAATCTCAACCAGATTTTACCAGGTCGTTCAAGTTACAAGTCAATCAGATTTTGCTCATGCCGGTCTTTTACCTTACCTAAACCGGTCCAGCCACCAGGTTAAAAATCAACCTACTAGACCGGTCCAGATTTAATTCCGTTTGACAAACAACATTGAAACTCTCACGATGAATCCGGTTCCCTGCAGATCGCCAGGAGCGAAAGATGATTCCTCCGCCTTACCAGCATATGAACCCTTATTCCTACACAATATGCTGCTCTCTACAAATTCTTGTTACTACATATAGATACATGTACATAAAAATTTAAACGAAACCGCCGTTTGCAGAAACAATGGCTAGATCCGTACTGTAGTTGATCGTGGAAAACGGGATACACGCAAAGTGAAGCCTATTAACATCTACCTAGAATACCAGTAGAAGTTCCATATGGCAGAAAAGGGATGGTATTAAACTAAAGTCTAAAGCCTTCAGGCGATCTACATGAAATCACAAGATTATTTCCCTTTCAGATATACAAAAGGGAGTAGAACTGTTAAAAGGAGGCACAGATCTGTCAGAAAAAAATACTATAGATCAGAATTCAGAATCGTGCCAGTAAGTTCAGTGCCGTGAGACAGTCAGATCAATCCAAAAGACACTCGGCTAAAAGGGAGAGCTGGCCTTGGCTGAAAATCAGCATACATGGAGGAAAAAGTAGCATGTAAGAAATCTTCTTTCTTTGATTCTTCAATAACAAACTATAAATCGTCTTTCGTGGACGGTGTATCATCATTCTGCATAGAGAAGAGCCAACGAAACAGTTGTGATAACTTACTGGCTACAGGCTTCTGCTCTGGTGCTTCCAGGTGTACAGTGCACATACTGTTATAGTCGTGCTTCAGATGAGGAGCAACTATTTTTTCCTGAAGAAGGAAAAAGAATATGCAATCAGCATAGGTGAATCAATCATGTAAATTAGAACCAAAGCGTTGAATGATGCTAGTACCTTAAACTCTTCAAATGGGCAAAAATCAGAACCACAACCCTATTCACAAAAACATAAAAGTTAGTATTTGATTTTTTTTTTAATAAAAGTACATATCAAGAAAGCACACAAAATCATAAGCATAATCAGCACGTGAACTAGAAAAGTATACCGCCATCAGAATGGGATGTTCATTGTGGAGAACTTGGACAAAGTACTTGCTTTCAGAATTTGCAGGACAGCTGTGCAAGACCAGCATGTTGTTACCAGCAAAAGGAGCCACAGTGCTGCCCCGCCAATTTCTACTCTGGGGAGGTTTTGAAGGAAGTTCCAAAGGTTCTTCCCTTTGTATTTTTTGGAATTCTGAAAGTTAGTGAAAATAAATGGTGATTCAGTATACAACACAGACAGACTCCTTTAGGGAGGTATTGCATCTGTGGCTGAATTGAATGGCATATAAATATAATCATGAAACTGTTTCATTCATGCAGAGACAGATGCTAAAAATGGAGTCCAAGGATGAAATCAACTCACCAGAACCATCAAGAAAAAGTCCAAGCAGACATGAAAATGGGACCACAGTCTCTGCATGTGCAAAACGCAGCCTTGCCTTCTCATAACTTCCAGGAGCATGCTTTTCTGATAACAATAATAATAAGACGACAACGATCAAGAATATAACAACAAAAACAATAATAGAGCAGGAAAAGGTTCATCTTTATCATTTTTTGTTTCTCTTAGCACCCACAGAAGAAAAATTTCCACCAAAAAGCCTTAACTAGTTCTTTGAAGATGACACATATACCTCTGTTTTTTTTTGGTAATCTACAAGGAACTGGGGTCTTTGCAGAACCTTGGGACACCAAAACAAATCCTCCCCCACTCAGGATTGGACATACCAGGCCCCAATTTGCACCAAGTGGGCCTAGCCCTTGCTTAACCCAGGCCCTTCAACTAGCTGGTCCCATACATAGGATGGCGAGTAGCTATCCAAGGGTAGGAGTTTAAACCATGACCTAGGTTGTCACGGGCACTCAACTTACCACCTCATTTACACCCTTTGGTGGCTGTAAATATCTTATTGAAATTGAATTAACAACAGCAACCAATGAAGACTTCAAACTTTGAACAAAATAAAAGATGTAAAAAAGGTGGTCAAATAAATGACTAGGGTAATCATATAACCGAGTGTTGATGGTTCTGGCACTCAATGCTGGGCTTTAGCTAGCTAGTTTTAGATTGTACTAAATGCTAACCTGATAAAAAGGCAAATCTACAAAAAAAAATCACAAAAAAATTCAAAAGGTTGCTCCTTGCCCACAGCTCACTAATGCATATGAAAGAAAAAAATATTTGTTAAAGAAAAAAATATTTGTTCAACAAAGGGACTATGAAAGTTAAAATATGCTTTGTTCAACAAAGAGACACAACTGTATAACCTAAAGAAAGGGACACAATTAACCAACGACATAAAACAAGAACACGAGCTCCAGCATTTGACAGCTTGTAATTACCTTCTTTTGCTTTAATGGCTTCCTCCATGGACTGAACAACATCTTCAAGCAATGGCACTCCCATTCGATAATTTATTGAATTACCATAACCCTTCAATATAAACATCTCCAGATCATCTGTCCACTCCAGCAAAGCAACCTAAGAATGTGTATGGATTGCTGATCAATATCGATAAAGCAGAAAGGAGAAATACTTCTTTAACTTGTGTCAAAAAATTACCAACGCAGCTTTCGTATAAAAACACTCTATCATACAATTACAAATGCACCAATTTTCTTAAGCTAACCAGCCATGTATAACTTTCTTGTCAATCCAGCATGAGCATTCTATTTTCTCATTTCTTTTAACACATGGACCCAAAAAAGAAGAAGTATTCAAGTGATCATACTAGACAGACTTCATGATTTTATTGACATACAGAAATCAGGGACAATTATTAAGGACAGTTCAAATTTTCCTATAAAAACCAAGTTGAAAAGTTGTGAACAGTATTGATTCATCACCAGCGCTAGCCAAAGGAGAAACAAGGACCTAAAATAACACAGCACCAATATCCAGATTACCTCATAAGGGCTGAAGAGACCACAAGCTTGATCAGTTATATCCAAGACAGATGCTTCCTGCCGAATTGAAAATCCAATGGCACATTGCACCGGAAGTAAGTAAACTAAATAAATTAATTCAGGACCCATAACAGAATGAGATTTATTTCATACTATATAGTCAAAGAGACAGAGTCGTCGTCACCTGTTTACACAGAAACCACAACATAGCAACATCCTGTCTAGTAAAATTGAGTCCATAGCGGCTCACTAATGCAGAAGTGATTTCATCCAGGACAGGTTCCTTAAGCTTATCAACAGCAGGCTCCTGCCTCTTCCTAAAAACCTGAACCCATACATGTAATTCTGAGAGGAAATTGACTGCATCATAACAACTTTGGGCAGAGAACATGGGCTAATATGCAAATCCACAACTTTTATGTATCTCACTAACTTCAATAAATTACAAATCCTATCCTAGTCATCACCTAGTGTCCAAATCTACAAGTCCCATCTAAAATCCGTTTACAAAGAAAATAATTATTTTAAAGTAATGAAGCTATTATCGTATTGGGCTCAGAAATTGGGAAGACAAATTAAATAACCATAAAAAATAAATATTGACTTAGAATGTACAAGTTGTGTGGTTTGAATAAGAACATAAAACATGAACAAAAAAAAAAAACTGGACGGTACCTTATAGTTTCCACAACAATCATGAAACCTCAAAATTATGTCACTCGCACGGCTTTCACTTGTAACAGCGAAAGCTCGTTGTCGTGCAGGTCCCAGACTTCCCTTCTCATTTAACAGCCCCATGCCAAATGCCACAGCACTAGCTGATGCGCGAGGAACCTATCAGATTGGAGAGAATAAAAAGGAAGTAAATGATATTTACCAGACAAAAAAGTAAAAGACTACAAGAACAGCACAGGTATGAAGTTGGGATTGATTGGAGAGAGCAGTCTCTCAGATTTAAAATCTAAAAAAGATATTGAAAAGACAATTTTCCTTGTAGAGTATTTTAGAACTGAGCTCACTTGTGAAGCCTTTATAGGATAAACATCTGGGTGGTATTCCTCTTCAAATAATTCTGGAAATCTCTCTCTGATCCTGATTCCAAGATTGTACAATTCTTCTTCTCCTTTCCTGATCAATTCTCCACCTTTCAATTTCCCTCTCCAAGGAGATTTCCATCCCCGTAACCATGAGGGAACTTTTTCCAACGACAAATTTTGTTCTTCAGCATCTTTTATGAGCTCTTCCAAGTGAGAAGCCAGCTTGTCTAACTCTCTCATTCGCTTATTGGTAGGGGAACGAGTTCCATGTCTTGCCTAGGAAATTCCAAAGGATTAAAATTCATTTTGGTTTTAAATACACAGTAATAACTTTTATCAGAGCACCTAATCACTACAAGAATTAGAAGAAATTAACATGAAAACCCAGCAAATTAGAAGGTTGAATCAGAAAGAAGCCATCCAAAGTAACCAACAATGTAAAATGTCCAAGCAAAGGGTCATGCTATCATTAAAAAGGTACCAAGAAAGAAAGTGGTACCAAGAAAGAAAGTGATAGCTCCAGATATCATCCCTTAAAAAAAAGGAAAAGGTCAAAATGGTTTAAGCAAATTCTACAAGTGACACCTACCGTAGGAACAGATGCATGGCTTGTTCCAACTGTCACACACTACGGCATGCTAACATACAAGTTACACTATATGATAACTCGCATGCTCCAGTTCTACAAATTTCAATAACTCAGAAACTACAATCAGTGCCTTTTTCCTGACTTTGGTTGGAAGCCCTTGATTTCAAGTGCATAATACATTATGTTCACACCTGAAAGTTTTCATTTATAAAGAAAAATGATGCTTCAAGTAATTCTGAGGGCATCACAGCTTTGTTTTTAAAGAAGCCACACCTGAGTCCAGGGAATCATCTTCAGAGACAGATGGGAAATTCAAATTTTTCCGTGACAACAAGTACAAAATCATGCCCAAAAACTAGAAACTAATCGTACCCCAAAAAAAAAAATTAAACCCAAACACCTTTCAAAATCAGTTAGTTACTTGAGCAGGTACTCGGCGGCAAAATAGCAAATCTTAATCCTAGTTTATAGACAATCTGCTACATTATCAGCTAACTTAAACCCAAAATTTTAGCATTCGAACACCAACAGCTGTGAAGCAAAAACCACCAAGACAAACTCAAGCCATCTAGACGCTCTAGTTGCTCAAGCTACGGTATTGACTTTTAACATTCCAAATGAACGACAAGAAAACATCAATCTAAAATTTTGCAACAAGAAAAAAATTACCACAAGGTTTAGGTGGATAGGAGTGCAACCATCAGGAGTGCTATTAGCAGAAGCTTTGACAATATCTTTCACTACATCATATCTGCACACAATTTATCAAACAAAATTAAATAATTACACTTAACTAATTAGCAATTCGCTTGTTTTCTCTTCTTCGAGAACACTGATTTGTGATCCTATGGTAGCGAGCACTAACCAAGTTATTCCATAAACAAAACTAAATTAAATTATCTAGAGAAAGAGAGAGAGAGAGAGACGTTGTTACAGTGGACAGGTAGTGACGGACATCGAATCCATGATCAGCTTTTAATTGCGCCGTTATCGATAACAACACAAAGATCAGAATAGCAAACATTGTTGCGTCTATAGTTTTTCTCTGCTCTTCCTCTTTGTAGACTGTAGTAGAGTGGTAAAGAGAGAAGAATGTATAGTTGGGAATTGATCAACAGGGAAAGGATGCCTCCACGGTTTTCAAGAAGGAGAAGAAAGAAAACGCTGTTGATGCGGTGTATCGCTTGCGCCTGGCAGATTTTCGCCACGATTTAGATGCTTTTGTTTTTAGCCGTGATGCAAGTAACCCAATAATATGATGGCACGTGGTCTTTTTACCCCTTTTAGAGTTGCAAAATTTGCAAGGGGGTTGTACCCATGCTTCATCCCTATACCATTACAATTCTTTTAATGATCTAGTACGATGACGAAATTTTGATATTCAAATATAAGGGGAAAAAATGCTAATTCTAATTTTTTAAAAATTAAAATAAAAAAAAACATTTTTATTAATCCAAGAATCAACCCATGCCCCAGCACTAGTAAAATCACTTGTTGATCGAAATAAGCAAAAAAAAAATCAAAAAACCGATTAAAATGAGAAAACCGGAAAAAAAATAACTGAAAAAACCAAACAGAAAAAAATAGATTAAACCGATTAAAATTTTGAAAAAACAGGCCGGTTCGGTTTGGTTTCGGTTTTATAAGCAAAAAACTAAAAAAACCGAACCGAAACAAAAAACAGAAAAAAACCAAGCTAAAACCAGAAAAAACCGAGCCAAACCAGTTTGAACCGGTTTTTTCCCTAAAAAATCAAACTGAACCGGTCGGTTTGACCCGGTTTCGGTTCGGTTTCGGTTTATTTAAAAAAAAATTCAGTTTGGTTATTTTTTTTGATAAAAAATCAAACCGAACCGAAAATAATCGCTCCTGCTTATTGAGTTGTCTATACATATACATGACTATATAAAAAAAATTATCTACTTTTTTTTTATTTTTCACTCGCTAGTGAAACTTATTTGATTTTAAAGAATTATTTTTGTGTTTTTTAATTTTAAAATATATTAAAATAATAATTTTTTATTTTTTAAATTTATTTTTGATATAGTATATTAAAATAAAAAAAATCAATTTTATTTAAAAGTTCGGTGCTCCCACGAAAACAAAAACACTAAGATACACTGATCATTTTCATGACAAGTCTCGTAATCATGCGAGAAGAGGAATACAATTCTACGAGTCCTCGTACCTATTCATTATTAATTCATTGATAAAAATATCATTTTCCACAAGAAAAAAAATGTCTTGATTTCATTTATAGAGATTCAGTCCTAGATTTAAAGTCCAATAACTAACCATGCTACTTTTAATGAGTGTTTGGTATAATTTTTGTTTTTGTTTTTATATATTTTTTAAAAGTGCTTAAATTAATTTTTTAAATATTTTTGACATACTTTGATGTGCTCGTTTAAAATAAATAAATAAATAATTTAATACATTTTTAAACAAGAAAATTATTTTAAAAAGTATCGTAAAACATTTCCTTAAAACACACTTATCATACGCCTTGCAACTCCAAGATCTTGTCATGTTTTTGCCATCCAACATCACTCTTGTTATCCAAAAATTGGGGGGGGGGGGGGGGGGGGGGGGGGTTTATTAAAAAAAAAACCCAGG
>Ga0325411_1000621_pt1 | contig 37420 bp, 21 predicted proteins | sample PopdelMetagenome_13_FD_206181 | JGI IMG/M metagenome (GOLD analysis project Ga0325411, IMG submission 206181) | Populus deltoides microbial communities from Bellville, Georgia, United States - Xylem-PdIQD-R4 | ecosystem: Host-associated > Plants > Phyllosphere > Stem > Wood/Secondary xylem...
GGAACAAAATTCGTCGCATGCCACGTGGAACCTGAATTTTCCCGAAAGTTCTCTCACTCTCTACATCAACTCCATTTTTCCCGGGTGTCTTTCTTCTGTTGCTCCATAGGAAGTAAAGCCAGCACTGCAGGAGATCTTATTATATCATCAAATAAAGGTATGGATAATTCTCTTTCTTGTGTTTTTTGCAGTAGGCTTGACGTCTTCTTTTGATGAGAATTGGAGATTTTTATGTAAATGTGGTTAATTTTTAGGATTAAGGTGATTTCTTGAAAACGGGATCTTGGAGTTATTGAAATTGATGGTTATTTTGTGAAGATGGTTAGAGTGAATGACAACTTGTATGTGGATTTTTGTTTCCAAAGTCTCTAGCTTTTGGTTTGATTTAGTGTTTAATCCATCATTATTATTATTGTGATTCTTGAAATCTTTGTATCCTTGAAAGTTGTTACTTTGGTGGATACGTGCTCTCTACTGATGCCTATATTTTAAGCAGAAGCAAGGAATTTGATGACTTATAACCGACACGTTACAATAATTCGTCTATTTAATTACTCCAGTAATATAAAATTTCTCACAATTAGTAGTAACCATTTTATTTTTATTTTTATTTTTTTTGTTTAAAGGATCACAATATCATAGCGTATGCGTGGAATAGCTGCATTATTGCCTGCAAAATACAAATTCAAGCAGATACGCCCTATGACGGGATCATGGGGTAACATCCCATCCCTTGAAACGATTCTTGTTTTTATTTGAACTGTAGCGAAAAAGACAATCATATAATTAACAGCTTTTATTACTGATAATCACATCCTCACAAAACTAGGTACTGTAGCCACTTCAACTCGGAAGAGACAAGAGGGCAATGCTTCTTTCGAAAAAGTGCTAGTTCCAAATGAAAAGATGGATCCTATTGTTGCCTTCAGCAAACCTCCACCATTACCGCCTGTTTTTGGACCATTAATTGCTCTCTCGTTGTTTGAAATGTGGTCGAGCCATGACGGTGATGATGACTGACTGTTGATGTAAAGCTGCAATCTCTACCGTTGGTGTTTATGTATATAGAAACTTTTGTGAGTGCATCCTATCCAAAATACTTATTTAGAAAATGGAATACTATGTTTAGTGCAAAAGCAAATAATCTTGCAATGGGTTTCCAGGCTCTGATGTAGCCTGCAAGAAGTGGGTTGACAAGAGGGGCCAAAAGCCTGCTGTAAATTTTTGAACAGAATTGCATTATGACATGAGGACTCTTTAGCAACCCTGCAGAAAACAAAGCATAGGTGTAGTTTAATGCTATTAGTTATGAGTTTGATATTAATGGAAGTTTTGTTATAGTTTAATAAAATTTCACCTACATTCTGCAGCTCTTGGGAAATCATCAAATATTGCAGTCATATTCTTTAACAGAGTCTGTATTCATACATGGAACAAAGAGCGCATAAAGAAGAAAACAAAGTTGTTAAACCATGTAATATAATTGGTTAGAAAAAAATGTTCTTTAGCCTAAAAGATTTAGGAAATGTTGAGAAAAATTTATTTTGGGTGATTACCAGAACAATGCCTCCTGGTTTGATGGGTGATTCTATCACAACCAGAGCTTTCCTGTAGCAAAGCATAGTTTTTATTAGAGAGACTCTTGTTTTCTTATGGATTTTGGGGGCCAAATATGTTTTTAAATTTGGTTCTTACTTGATAATAAGTCTGTCGTCTTTGTGAGAACATTCATAGAAGCTGCATCCTCTGGTGAAGGGTATCTGGATCGTTTTCCATTCTGCATGGTAGAGAATTCTCATCAATTTGTTAAATTGTTATGAAACAAAATACATTTTAATGCTTGACAATGTCTGATGATTATAATTTTTACCTAAGTGCCAATTCACCCCTGCTGTCATTTCATCATCTTCACATACATGTTCAATGATGAACTTCATATTCTCGCCCATGCCTGCTGTAAGTTGTCGAAAGAAATGCATAACCTCCTTCAGTGATACATTATAGGCTGTGTTAATTGGAAGAATCAAGAAATGTATTTGTTAGATTTAAAAGGAGGCTATGAAGAATAAGAAGAGACCCTTTTCCCTTGCATTGGTTGAAGGAAGGAGCAGTCTTCGAAGTGACAATCCTCCGAGATATAGCCATCTAGTTCCTTCAGCTTCTTGTCATTGATGCATGTATAGAATTGCTTGATCATATTGGACGGAGAAGAACCCAATTTCAAGTCGAAATCAGCAGCCGCTGACACAACCAAGTTGGCCCATCTTTTGTTGTACAATTTGTTATTTACCTGTTTTCTTAAACATGCTACTTGTTGTTCCATCTTCACGTTGCTCAGCATTAATTGACACGACCCTTTAAATGGAGAGGAGGCGAGAGTGAGTCCAGCCACTCCTTTGAGGGAGATGATCTGCCGTGGGAGCTGGCCAGGGAAATTGACAGCAGCAGCCATTGTCTATTCACATAAGAAAATGGTGATATTGAATGTAGAAAGGATTATAAGAATGAGCCAAATATGAGAGAATCGAGCAAAGAATAAAGTAGCATGTTTTGTGCCTTGGCAGGAAATCAAAGAATGTTCTCCTAGTGTTACCCATGATGATGCAAGCTTGAGCCGAGGAAGCTCTTAGCCCCGTAAAGTTTGTGAAGAATCTCGAAGACTAATTTCCACCTAAATTCGGGCTGCGAAAACACCCACCCACTTAACGTAGTTTAAGCCTTTTGAGGCCTCTCTTGGAATATATTCCATTTGAAGGCAGACTATCAAACCTGAATGCTTTCATTCGGAATGTTGGAAGACAAATTTCCTAAAGTGAATATATGTATGGAGATGTTAGTTGTACAAGAAGCTGAAAAACTTTGCAAAAACATAATTCTTCAAGCTTAAATATTCAGTTCCATTTATACCTCTAATTCAGAATCACTTAATTTCCACTTTCGTATTTCACTATGATTACAATTTAGACCTGGTCAATAACACAATCGAGGAATAAATCAGGTGTCTCGAGACATAAATGGAATAGCCTACAGCATGAACTACCACCCTTTCCAGTTTGGGAATAGCCTACAGCACGAACTACCACCCTTTCCAATTTGAAGGTTCTAATTTTTAATCTGAGTAGAAGTGGTTAATGGGAAGGGAAATGACCACTTGTTTTGCAGTTTTTGATTCAATATGCTAAAAACCAAGGGGTGTTCGTTGGGTCCATAGATCCAGAGAGAAGCACCATCTTGTTCCGGTTCCATGGACACTATTTTTTGTTCTTACAACCTTATTGACTCCGCATATATTTCTTTACTTTGAGGATGTGAGGTATCATTAGCCATAAAGTTATGAATTGATCTACCAACTTGAATCCTGCTAGAACCAGAATAGTCCTTGAAAGAATTTTTTTTTCTTTCATCTCTTTTCTTAATCTTCCAACAGCATTCCACATACCAACTGAAGCATAGAGATTTGATAGAAGAACATAAGCAGATTCGTTTTCAGGATGCATCTCAAGAAGGTTGCTTGCCACAACTCTTCCCAGCTCAACATGTCCATGGATGTTCCAGGCAGACAGAAGATTTTGCCATATATGAACATCAGATTGAATAATATGATCTATGGTTTTCTTGGCATCTTCCAGGAAATCTACTCAACCAAGTAGATCAATCATGCCAGCATAATGTTCTAAACGTGGGACAATTCCATGAAGTTCGAACATAGAGTCTTAAGTAGTAACATGCCTCTTTCACGAGCCTTCCATGGCAGCATGACTAAAAACACCAAGATAAGTTGTCCCATCAGGTTCTCTTCCAAATTGAGGCATCTTGTTAAAGAGATAAAAAAAATTCTTGACAGAAACCATGCTGGACAAATCCCATCATCATGGCATTCGAAGCAGCCAAGTTGTGCATAGATGAACTCCTGAATGCTTTCTTTGCTTCTCCTATGCTGCCACACTTGTAATAAATGTCAATAACAGAACTTTCAACATAGCTATCTTGATCAAATACAGTTTTTAGTGATAGGGTATGGACTGCTCTTCCCTGTTGCATATCTGTTATACATGGTTCAAGGACAACACAGAAGGCATTTTTAAAGAAATGACTGCGTTGTAAGTGATGGAATCTAGGAGGCATTTTTAAAATTCGTCTACTTTTCTTTCAACTTCTTATATTTCAGGTTCTTGAGGGTAACAACACAGAAGAAATCTATTTTGGCCCAAATATGAATTAACAGTTCAAAAGTCTCATGATGTTAAAAATGCCTGAGATATGGGGGAGTAATTGACCTATCCATCATAGGTACTCCAGCTCTTCTAAATATCTATCAAATTTCTCATTAAGTAAAAGTGTCAATGAAAATTGTTCTAGCTATATAATAATAGTTTTACATTTTTTTTACACTCTCAACAAGGAAACACAACATCTAGCTTAATTGCCTGCATCATTAATTGAACAGCGACAAATATAGTTCCCTGAAAAAACAAAATAGAATAGCATGCAAGTCAGGAGACACAAGAACAAATTAATTAATCTATATAATATCAAAAATAATTTAATGTCTTATGCATGGGCCAACGTTGGCCAACAGTGCTAGCCCACGGGACATGGGCTTAAAGCGAGTGCTATGTCTATAAGGCGTGATAACATGGACTGTGACGACACAGCACCTTGTATAAAACGACACCACAAACACAGGTGGCTGTCACCACTCTATAGTTTACACGTCAAAGTTCAAGCAGTGAGATTGTCCCACCCAATCTAACCATAACCAGTCCTTTGACAAAATCCCAAGTGAAAGGCGGGAGAGACGGATGTATCTCCTATTAGACGTAACGTCTCCAATCTTTTTTTATTTTTTAAAATTTATTTTTAACACATTTAAAATAATAAACAAACCGAAAATATTTTTAACGCAAAATCAGTAACACTCGAATCCCTCCGAAAGCTGGCCGACACCCGACACAACTCAATTAAATATTATTTTTTTTAAAAAAGCTGAAGGTCAACGGGATTTGACAAGTTTTGGGCATTGGTGAGCGCTGTCACTGCTTCTCTCTTTCCATCACTGTCAACGTGGCGAGTTTTCTTCTCTCTTGTGGGTTCCAGCTTAACAACTTCTCCCAATCAGGAACTAGTAGTGATTTTTTATCACGCGGACATGTTTGCACTTTGCAGTGTATAAAATAAGCAGATAAATGGTAATATAAATAACTTTAGTACAAAGTAACTTTATCTATGGATTATTATGCCCTCGAAGTTCTAATAAAAGACAGGTCAATTGTACGGAAGGAGTCAACAGTCCTCCTGGCAAAAAAAAAAAAAACACCAATTGTAATTTTTACTGGGAGACCCGAGTGATTTTCGGACTAACCATCAACAATTTCCCACAAATTACTAAAAACCACGATTCTTCGGGCTCCAGTTTTGACTCGGAGCACATTAACATGCACACGGCAGACAGTTGGGTGCTGTTGGGCTTTAAAATTATATTTAATTTGTTCTTGAATATATTTCAAATTGAAAATCTAATTCATTCAAATTTTTTTAACATCTATTTTAAATTCTTTTATAGATATTCCACTGCATTAGGTTTATGTTGTTAATTCTCGTATACTAACATTTAAAAACAAACATGCAGTCAATTGTCAAAATACAACTTATTTTTCAAGCACACGTTATCCCTCCATTTAAACAAATGTCAGAGTGTAATTTCAAAAACCATGCTCTTATGTAAATGTTTATTTTGAACAAATTTTAGTAATTTCAAGAACTAAAATTAAGGCACTTGAGGGTCTAGCTCAGTGGTCAATCGTGTGACTTGTTCCACCCCCGTCCCGAGTTCGATCTTCTATGTGCACACCTGTCACCCCCGCAGTGCCTTACCTGCTCACTGGGCTTGCAGGATGTTCAGTGGGCCGTGAGGAATAATCGTGGTGTGCGCAAGCTGACCCGGACACCCCACGATAATCAAAAAAAAAAGAACTAAAATTAAGAACCCTAAATAAAATTTCATAGGTAATTAATTCCATTGTAAATGTTTATTTTGATGAAATCTCCTATGAAAATGAAATCTCCAATGTGAGTTTTTACAACAGAAAATTTATGTCGCAAGTCGAAATTTGTGTTTATTGCGGATGGTAATATTGAATTTTCTGATAGCGAGGAGTACAACTTTCTGGTCCAATGAAATTAAGTTATAGTATGATTATAGTTTCGTGATAAGCAGAGGATTGTAAGCATTGCTCCATAGTGCGAATAGGATGCAATAAATTAATAGAATAATATACTCCATATAATATTCTATTATTTTTTTGTTTTAAAAATATTTTTTTAAAAAATAAATTTTGTTTTTGTTTTAAATTATTTTTTATGTTTTTAAATTGTTTTGATATGATATTGTTAAAAATAATTTTTTTAAATAATAAAATATTATTTTAATGCATTTAGGAGTAAGAAATACTTCAAAAAAAATAACTGTAATTTCAAAAACTCTTGAAATTAAAAGACAAACGAGAGAGTGAGAACTGTTGAGGCATTAAAGTACAAATTATAAGTGCAATTGTACCATATTTTTTTATAATTGTTTATTTAAAAGAACTTTAAATTTATATTTTTAATATTTTTTAAAGTAAAATAATATTTTAAAAAACACTTTACATCATAATCTGAAACACCACCTAAATTAATGTTAATAATACGATAGATATATAAAGATCACACAATTGTTAATATCGTATCATGATAGGTTCTGTTTGTTTTTGCAGCCAAAAAGTTGTTTTCAAAAAAATTTAATTTTGTATTTAAAATTAATTTTTTAATAATTTTAGATCATTTTACTATTCTAATATTAAAATATAATAATAAAAATATTATTTTAATATATTTTTAAATAAAAAAATACTTAAAAAAAACATATCCAAGTATCCAATCCACTATTAGTTTTCTTCCGGTGGAGAAGCATGTGGGGTTGGTGTGAACCAGGGATATTTTACAAAAATTATTGAACTGATGTGTAAGGGGATGCATGTTCTTATCATAAAAAGTTATGGGATAGAAAACAAAACATGAAATGAAACATATTGAAATTCGATAAATATTATTACTTTAGACTAAATTATTTTCATTTAATTATTAAAATCTCTATTTTTATAATTACTATGTTTTCCTATTCACATCAGGGTTCTTTAATTTTTTTTATTTAAAAAGTTGTAATGACTCATTAATAATAAAACCTTGATGAATAAAATTAAACATTCTAAATATTTCTTTAAAATTACAGTATTTTTAATTTTTAAAATTTTTAACCTATAGCAAATTTTATTATCTTTCGCAACACAAGGCATCAAAATTATTTTGAGGAATTGCTTTTATTTTTTCCAAGTTTTTATATCCAAGCTATAGCTACCGCCTAATTCACGCTCTAAGTTGACGAGGCTTTCTAGAGTACCTACCAATGATGACCATTTTCCTTCCTTTCCCTTTCTTAATTACGTTGGATTGATAATTACTGTTCGAACCTTTCATGCCACCTAATAAAGTAGCACTTCCTATGTACTTCGGTTTCTATCTGTAGAAGACAGATAGATATACGGTAGCTTTATCGACAGCAACACTCTTTCCTCAAGGAACGGGTTTCGGGTTTGAATCTTCAAGGCGGAAAGAATACGCGGTAAGGATCCGTCTGTTTTGTGTAGTATATTTTACAATAAAATATTTTATAATTTTTTTTATTTTTTTTTAAAAAGTATTTTCCTGTATTTATTTCTTATAAAATATCTAGCAGTAAAATTGATGAATGTAAAATATTTTAAAATTAATTTATTTACTAAAAAATATTTTCAACTCATAAAATTTTATAAAATAATTTATGAATAATAATTCACTTTCAATAGCATCAAACTATTTCAACCATAATTTCTATCTCACTGTTATTATTATTTTTTTTATCATTTTTATTATCATATTATCATTATCACTGAATAATATTTACATGTTTTTCTAGTTATTCTAGTTAACACGTTATTTAACTTTGAAAATATATTTATGGTTTAAAAAATAATTAGTTAAAAGTAACGAGCATGATATAATTAAAAACAAAACATGTATTTTAGGTGAAAAATATAATTACAACGTTGACATATTTTCCATAATTTTTTTTTAAAATTAATAATCAATGTTTTTCCGACCCACTTTTGTTATATAGAGACTAATTTTTTTTATTATTAGATTTCAAGATAAATCATCAGCACTTAAATCCATATATTTAAACAAAGAATGTTTTTTCTCCTCTTCAATTGTTTATGGCAATTTTTTATGAAGGTGCAAATGACTAATTTCTCATGATATACTTTGTACAATTAAAGTCTGTTTTTTTATTTTTAATAGAAGTATCCAAATAATATTTTTTTTTATTTTTAATATTAATAAATTAAAATTATAAAAAAATACATTAAAAAATAATAATTTAAAATTAAAAATAATAATTTTTTTTTTAAACAGACCATAATACCAAACGTTGTCCATAGTTTTCACAAGTCGGTTACCTGTAGCTTCTGGAGGACCGGACATGCAAGACAACGACCCAAGCAAGATCACTTTCCACATCTTCCGTTCACACGCTTCGAACAACCACCCCAACCCCCAAAAAATTAGTATTCCCTCACAAAACATGCAAATTTTTTTCTTTAATTAAAAATAATAATTTACAATTAATTTTTTGATAGTGAATTTTCATAGAAACCGAAGTGTCAATGTATAAATACTAAAATGTGGATTTTATAAGATTTAAATGATTGGTTTCCATGGAAAAATAAATTACCGTATGTATTGGTATGCTATTTAAACATGACAGTTCTTCCACTTGCATTTGTAACTTTATTATCACTTATTGACATGTCAATTTTATAATTTTTCTTTATATATTTTATGCCACTGGTTCTTGAACATTTCTTTTTCAAGAAAGAATACTTTATCTTTTTTATATTATAACTATATATTTCATTTATAATTATTCAACAATGCATAATAATTAACCAGTAAGAATTGTTGAATTCTAATACCAATTTATGCATGCGAAAACAATACAAAAAAAATAACAAATACAAGCAACATAAAATTTATGTAATAGAGTTACCACATAAAGACCATAATTTTTTTATTATTATTGAACATTCCCTTTTTTTTTACTTATTAAATAAATCCAATATCAACCTAAATATTTATAAATAAAAGAAAAATAATAAAAATTCCAAACAAATTAAAAAAATAAAAATTATTAAATATAATAATAATAAAAAAACAACCACAAAAAAATTCTTAAAAACTCATTCACCAGTTATGTCTTTGTTAAATAAAAAAACATGATATATACTGAAATAAAAATAAAAGCAATATAGCATTTTTATATAATTAGTATTTGAGATTATAGTAATAAATGTTTTTTAAAATATTTTTTATTTAAAAATATATTAAAATAATATTTTTTTTATTTTTTAAAATATATTTTTAATTATCTAAAATTATAAAAAAAATGTCAATTTAAAATAAAAAAATATTTTTTTAAATTTTTTTTTGAGAAAGCAGCTCTTTACTGAGTGAGGGTGCACCCTGGCAGCTCTGCATGGTCTCTCAGTCTAAATCTGATCTTTACCTTCTCTCCTCTGCTGTAATTGAATTCCCTTATCCCCCACCTCCTAAAAATTTTACCTCACTTTCTTCCGCCTTCCCTCATTCTCTCTTTCTGGGTTTTAAGTTTTCACATTGATTTTTTATATTCATTCGAGTCCCTCAATTTCTTTTGTCGCTAGATTCAAGCTCCATTTTCTCTCCCATGCACCTGTATCTCCCCAATCTAGCAGAAAACCCTCCTAGATTCTCCTAAATTTAACATCTTTCAACTCACATTTCTTTTGCTTGTTAGCTGTAAAAAGTAGCTCACAACCTCAAAACCAAAAACAAGACAAGTGTTCTTACAAAGCGAGAGAGGTAAGAGAAGGAAAAAAAGACAAGAAACCATGAAATTGAATGCCCAGAAAGATCCAGAGAAGATAATCTGGGATCAAATGAGAAGTCCATCTGCCAACCCAATTTCTGGGTCACAAACCAGGACCTTACCAAAACTCATGATATGGCTAATCCTCCTTGTTTCAGTCTCTTATGTTGTTTACACACTCAAGCTTGTTTCAACTTCACGTGCTTGCAATGATGAACCCTTCACTACAAATCGTCATCTTTCTGCAATTTCCCACAACAATTCCTTACCTTTGATTCAAAATCACACATCTCTAGCCATTCACAGAAGAGAAAATCATGAACCCCGTCAAGAAACTGGGTTACAACACATAGTTTTTGGTATTGCAGCGTCTGCTAAGTTATGGGAACAGCGACAAAATTACATCAAGATTTGGTATAAACCTCAAGAAATGAGAGGCATTGTTTGGTTAGACGACAAAGTGAAGAATCAAGGAAGAGAAGACAGCAATTTGCCACCAATTAAAATCTCGAGTGATACATCAAGATTTTCTTACACAAACAAACAGGGTCATAGGTCTGCAATCAGGATCTCCCGGATCGTGTCCGAAACATTGCGTCTCGGGCTAAAAAATGTGCGGTGGTTTGTAATGGGAGATGATGACACTGTTTTTATAGCGGAGAATCTTGTGAGAATCTTGAGAAAGTATGATCATAATCAGTATTATTATATTGGAAGCTTATCAGAATCTCATTTGCAAAACATTTACTTTTCTTATGGAATGGCTTATGGTGGAGGTGGTTTTGCTGTTAGTTATCCGTTAGCGAAAGCTCTTGATAAGATGCAGGATAGATGTATACAGAGATACCCAGGGCTTTATGGATCTGATGATAGAATGCAGGCTTGTATGGCTGAACTCGGTGTCCCACTCACTAAAGAAGTTGGCTTTCACCAGGTAATTGAATTTCTTGCTGTTTTTCACTGTTCTAGGTGATGTCTCTTTGTGGGTTTTGTTTGGTGTTTTTTGGTTTTGATTTCTCTGCCTTGATGGTGTTAAGTGTTAACAAATTGGGAGTGTCCAGTTTACTATACAAACTCAGTGGCAGGTGGACGCCTTAGAACTCTGGATTCTTCTGTTTTTAGATTATTTGCCGATATATCGGCCGATATTGGTTGCGTGAAGTAGCTTCGCGATGGAGCTAAAAGGCGCACTTAATGCTAACTGTTTTTTTTATTATTATTATTATTACAAAAGAGAGGCTCGAACATAAGAACTCTTCTTGGGGGAGGGGACCCTACTGCTTGAGCTACATGCTCATTGGCAATGCTAATTGTTGTTCAGCAGGATTCTTTCCCTTTTTACATTTTCGAAACTTTTTTTTTTGGGGCAATTTCAGGGAGATGTTAATGGACATTGAATTGTGAACTGTGAATTGTGACTCGTGAGTTTGGCCACTTTATTCTAGGTGCTAACATTGGTCCGTAAACTCTCGAGTCCTGAGTTCCAACCCTAATTAACTCAATAAGATGTCCTGTCCATTGATGAGTTTGTAGGGTGTCGGATTGGGTCCCGCGTGTGCTTTGGACTTGGACCTAGTTTTGCCCCTCACCATGCCTGTATAACTACCTGCATGCATTCTGAGTTCGTGTATGTCGCACTCGTTTAACCAGAAAGTGGACAGAAAATTCTGCTGATTTTGCTGGGGAGACTGGAGAAACTCGTCTTGATATAGGGTGTACATATTTGCTAGTTGTAAAAGGAACCACATAATTAGCATAGTATGTTCGTGGGCTATGCCCTCTAATGGGGCATCTTTGATATTGTTGGCACAAATTTCTTATAGTGGACAATAGGCAGTTTGTTTTGATGTCTGGCAATCTAGGAAAAGTTTATAAAAAATAGTAGGCCATATCAAGAGAAGATAACTTTTTAACCACTTTCAGGCTTTTCTTGTGTGGCAAATTATGGGACAAATTGTGTTGCCAATTGCGTGCATATGGTGTTCTCCATGCAATTTTAAAGGGTTGCTTGGACGCAAAGCACTGTCATTAGTGAGACAAAATTCATTATTTGAATCAGGAGCTCAATAATAGCTGCTTGATTTGTAGGGTTCTTGTAGCATTTGTTTTGCAAAATATGGAATGAACTCCAATTGATCAAGCTAGTTGACAGGAAAGAGGGCTTATCCACTCAGGGGCATTGATTATATTTATATTGTCCTTCTATGTTTTTATGAAATTTTTAGTTTCTGAAGTATGATCCTTGCCATTGAAATAGTGATTCTAATATTTTGTGTTGCCTGTCAGTATGATGTGTATGGGAACTTGTTTGGACTCCTTGCAGCGCATCCTGTTACACCCCTGGTCTCGTTGCATCATCTTGATGTTGTTGAGCCCATTTTCCCAAATGCAACTCGAGTTCAAGCCCTTCGATGGTTAACAGTGCCAATGAAGCTTGACTCTGCAGGGTTAATGCAGCAATCCATTTGCTATGATAAATCCAAGAGGTGGACTGTTTCTGTTTCATGGGGCTTTGCAGTTCAAATTTTCCGAGGGGTCTTTTCACCCCGTGAGATAGAAATGCCTTCAAGAACATTCTTGAATTGGTACAGAAAAGCAGATTACACAGCATACGCATTCAACACTCGTCCAGTCAGCCGAAACCCTTGCCAAAAGCCCTTTGTGTTTTACCTGTCAAAGGTCAAATTTGATTCTTCACTTAATACAACAGTGAGCGAGTATTCCAGGCATTACGTCCCACATCCTGCATGCAAGTGGAAGATGGCCGATCCTGACAAAATTGAGACAATTGTGGTTCACAAGAAGCCTGATCCTCATTTATGGGATAGAGTAAGTAGCTCTAATTTTGTTTACTTTGTCACCAGCACCATTAAACTTGTATTTGATAAATCCAGAAAGAGTAACATGGGGGCTCTGTGGCTTTGTTTGTGCATGTAATTCGCAGTCTCCAAGAAGAAACTGCTGCCGTGTAATGAACTCAAAGAAGAAAGGAAGTGTCATGATTAATGTGGGTGTCTGCAGGGATGACGAGATCAGTGAAGTATAGGGGGGAGGGGGCAATTGAAAAGTTTCAAGATAGGAGTCGCTTCCCCTCTTTTCCTTTCAAATTCTTGGTTCTTTAATTTATTTCTTTAGTTACCAATTTTGTACGTGTAACTGTATTCCAGTGTAGCCCTTTCCAAAGAATCATTAGAAAAGAAATATGTTCATATATAAAACACCGTGGCTTACACATTTTATACATGTGCTAGATGTAGTAATTGAATTACTTGATTTATTTTTAGAGACTAAGATATAGCCTTACCAAAAGGCATGTGCTGCCCTTAATTCTATCAAAATCTATCATGAGTCTTGCTTGTACCTACAGTATCCTTGTTTCCCTTGGACAGAGCATATGGCATAAATAAACAGAGGGAAATAGTAATTTATGACAGAAAGTTGAGCATGGGATCAATTTGAGCACAGCAGCATCATGTCCCCATGTGCATGCAGTACATGGTGCCTTACCAATGTTCCATCAGAGATCAGATGGATCTCTTTTACTTGATATAACCATTTCTACCTCTCCAAACATAACTCCAGTATCAAGGTGCTAGAGAAGCATGAGGGTAGGAATGCAAATGGCAGCTGATTGGGTTGTTAAAGCCGCAAGGATAGCAAGGAAAGCTACGCCTTAATCCTGGTAAAACATTTCCCAGTGCAATGAAATATCACCAAAAAAATAAAAATGGGAGAAATATTTTTAAAACTCTTGTAGAACTGGAACATAATGCTACAGAGGCGGTTGGAAAGTCTGGTAAATGCTACACTTCCTCTCTCTCTTTTTTTTTCTGAATAAAAACAAGTAATAAATAAATAAAATGTATGGAATAATGGTTTCCGGAAAGTTTGGCCATTAAATATAAAAGAAACTAAATGATTCGAAGCTTTTATTGTTCATTTACTGTAACTCTTCTCTTCATTTCCCTGTTCACGTTGATGTTCATAGCTCATTTTTCCTTTCAATTCCTTGAAATTGTAGCCTTCTTACATTTCAATCATCAATTTTAATTTCTTTGCATTTAGGTCCTTCCAACTCTTGTAGAACAGGAACATAATGGTACAGGGGTCGTTGGAAAGTCTGGTAAGTGAACATTTAATGCGGATAAAGAAATTTCCTCATGAACATTTAATGCGGATAGAAATATTAATTTTTTTATTGTGAATTTTTATATGATTTTTCTCACATTATACATTTTCTAATGTTTTACATCAAAATTATTGATTTATAATGTTTTTATATGATTTTTCATATATTTTTCAATTTCATTTCACAAAACACAAACACCGTCTTTTTAGTTCTTAATTTAAAAGTTTTAACATATCCACAGCTCTAGAACCTTTCTCTCTTGCATTGCAAATTTACTTTTGAACTCTACTCGTAGCGTGGCGTGGAGTGCGGTGGCTGGTAAGAAGCTTTGGATTCCTGTTTGACCCTTCAATCATGTCATCCATGGCATTTCCTCTTTTCCTTTTAGTATTACTTTTATTAAAATAAAAATAAAAACTAAAAGAGCCATGGATATAAATGCACCGTGGATTGCAACTAAAATTAACTTTTAAGATAAAATAAATAAAAAGATAATATTTAATTAGTGTTAATAATAATTTTTTATTTATAAGTTTATATATTTTTTTAATTTGTTTTATTAAATATAAACACCATTTTCCGTTTCTCAAACATAATTATCGAAGACGTTTTTTAAAGGCAACGCTTTTTTTTTTTTTTTGACGTGATAAATTAACTTTAGCATCTTATCTGCCGCGTTGTGCGAAATATTCAGGAATGGACACAGAGCTCACCACAGTGTCCCTGACCTTCAGTTTGAGAAGTGGCCGACATTAAAATTTGATTTGGTATCGCGGCACTAATAAAAATCGGTTAAAATTAATTTTTTTAATTTGTTGATATTAAAAATAAATTTTAAAAAATAAAAAATATATTATTTAATATATTTTTAAATAAAAAGCATTATAAAAAGAAAAATCTATCACAATTTAAAAAAACATTATATTGAGCATGATTGAGCCTCTCGATCAAAGAAAGAGCCTATAGCGGGGCATGGGACCCATTGATTCCTTATTTATTTATTATTGTTTCCGAAGGGCGCTTTTTAAATGGGCGCGGGTTTAGGAATATTTTTCGCCGGAAGGATGGAAGCAAAATCTGAACCGAGGCTAAGATTGGTTTAGTTTTCTTGAAAAAATAGAGAAAGAATTGGTTTGACCTAACTCAATAAAAAACTTAGTCGATCCATGATTCGATCAATTCAAAGTAAAACCCGAGTAAAAAATTTGTTAATTTTTTTAAAAATAATTTGGTCGAAATAATGTTGTTTTGATCCTTTTAAAAAAATTGAGATTAACCTATGTTGACTCTCTCAACCTGTGACTAGGATCTTGTTTTGGGTTGGTTATCGGGTCGAGTTTTAAAACTATAATAATAACTATTTTTATTATTTCATGTTTTAGTTGAATAATTTTAAAATTAATTTTTTTTGCATGAGTATTTTAGGAATTAAAAATATATATTTTAGATACATTAGAGATAAATTTATATCTCCTTGTATTCATGTTGCCTGTCTTTTTCTACACTGAAACAATAAACATGCATTAACTTAATAATTTGATGTATCGATTGCTACTATGCGCTGTGTGCCACTTTGAGACCATGCATTCTTCTTCTTCTTCTTCTTCTTCTTCTTCTTCTTTCTAGTGGAACCATGCATCTTGTTGAGGAATATATCACAAATCTAACCAGCACTAAAATGACAGAAACTAATCACGTGTTCTTGAAATTCAATAACCTAAAAACAAAAGGAAACATAGTCATAACACGCCAAAAGTGTCGGTCCAAAATTCACATAAAATATGTAAAATGTCAAACTACTTTTCCAACATTGCTTTCTCTAAGAATTCATGTCCCATGATTGCAATTACTCCACCAGCGACCACCTCCAAGCTCCAACTGCCTTTTTAGACACCGCAATTTCTCAAGGTAGGTAAGATCCAGGAAGGAGAAGGGATCTTCAATTCACCGCCATGGTTTTACCCGGGAAGCGCCCAGAGGAAGAGTTTTTCTCATTTACAGAGAGGTGGGTCCTAGCTATTCCTTGATCGGCGGCCCATCTCTTCCACGAGTATCATCAATTATTGTACCAGCCCATTTATGATTTCAGTATCGGATCTGTCCCCTCTTGCTGTGAAAATTAACAGTATATTTTCAGGCATGATCAGTTGCAGCATAAATTCACAATAATGTATGGATGAGTAATGAGTAATCCTTTTTGCTGGGGAGTTTATTTCTCAAGCAAATCTCTCCAATGGGCCCGATTCATTTACAATAAATGAACAATGTTTTGGGAGTAGATGAATGAAGTTTTTCCCAATTTGGTCCTCAAAACTTTATTTATTTTAAATTATATCCTTACAAGTTATATTAATGACACTGTTTTTTTTTTATATTTTATAATAGGATTTAATTTAAATAAATTTATCCTATTAATATTTAAATAGCTATTCGATTAAGGTATAGTCTTCAAATAATATTATATACGTTTATGATAACATGAACGGTTACCTTTTTAATAATTATGTATGAACTTATGTTTAGTTTCTTGAAGAACTTTCCTTATAAAAAATTTAATGTGGATAAAATACTTAATTTTTTTCTAGTTGTAAAATTTTTATATGGTTTTTCTCAGATTCTATATTTTTAATAATAATAATAATAAGAGAGGTGGTTGCAGGGGACAACGGCACCAGTACTCAATTCAAAAAAAGAGGATAATATTGGGACTTGCTTCGATAAATTAAGGTAGTTTGAGTAGATCTTTCTGTCTCTTGTCATTTTTCATGAGTTGTGTTTTGTTAGAAGGATTGGATGATACGATGGGAAGTAACATTGATGGGTGATGTCTGTTGCTTAACGAAGAAATTTTGACCCAATCATCCATTGTCGAGGAGAGTTTAGCATTCTAATTTCTAACAGACTGCAGTCAAATAATAATAAGGGGAGCACTGCATTTTTGCTCCTTTGTCCCTTCCTTCTCGTTATACACTGGATAGAGAGGTGGTTCGTTCTATATTATGAACTGTCAAAAAAATATTCTGGTAATAATAGTATTTTTAAAGGAGAGAAAAAATTAAAACCCATTATTGATTTAAATGAGTTTATCATGGTTAATTTAATAATATAATTAAAAAAACAAAAGCAATAAAAAAAGCAAATGACTAGTAAAAAAGACTCTTGCATTATAAAAAGATATCTTCTAAATATTATTAAAATATCTCAATGATCTTATTTGATAATAAAACAAAAATTAAATGAGAATAAGATAATTTTATGTTGAGAAAAATAAATAAAAAAAACTTGAAGTTTGATTATCAACAAATTAAACGTTGAGGGACGAACTTAATTTTTTTTAAGAAAAAGAACAAAAAAACCTAACTCGAGTTAGCATGCCAAACTCATAACCCCATCATAAGATCATAATAGAAAAAACTAAATAAAACAATGGAAGTCAGCTCTCAATACAACTAAATCATGAAAGACAACAGAAAAAAAAAAAATCAATTACAAAAGCATTAAAAAAAAACATGAGTCAACCCAGCTTAACTTGACTTAACTCGTAACTTTGGAGATGAGATCAGAGTCCAAAAGAAAAAGACAAGGAAAATCACAAAGTTTAAAGCTGAATAACCTAATGTGGAAGGATGTAAATGAAAAAAAAATCAATTGAATACAAAAACTAAATGGAAATAAAATGGTGATGGATAAATTTTTTTTTTAAAAATCAACTTCAAAAGGCATTAAAAGTAAAATAAATAGCAATAAAAATAATGAGGATCACGATTGATACAAATTCAAACTGACATGACACATTTAAATTTTTAAAGGGTTGACTCGAGATTTTAGACGAGAAAAGAGAGAAGAAGAAGGGAAAGAAACAAAGTCCATCGAAGCAGAACCGTTGCGACGTCGTGCGCATACGCTTGATCACCGGGAAAAGAAAGTTGTGATGCTTCCAACGCAGTCGCGGAAGATGATGTTTGGATGTCGGGAGATGCAGCATGCACTTCCTAAAGAGTGTGTGTGTTTGCAACTCGTTGGTGTGTGTATTGCACATGCTAACTATTTTTATTTTTTTTAATTTATATTTATATTTCTTAAAAGAATAAATTGTTTTTCATTCATATTACTTGTAATTAAAAAAACCATGATAAGAATACTAGAAGTTGGTTTTACAACCTTCTCTTTTAAGAACAATGTGATATTTTATTGTGCAATGAAAAAGTTTTTTAAAAAAATCCTCTGGACCCTAGTTTTTAAAATTTTAATGGTATTTAAATTATCTTATTCTTCTTCTAAAATATTAATAGACTAATTTGTCTCCAATTAAAATAATAACAGTAAATAGATTTTATGGAAAAGTTAAATAATTTTATTTAACAACAGCAAAGCAAAAGTTTCATTTTACATTTTCATTCCACTGTAATATGCACGGACACTTGGGTGCATGCACCGAAGCATTTTAATTTTAATAATTTGTAATCGTAATCGTAATCGTAATCTTACAGGATATCTACGTGAGATGCTGTAGAGGAATGAAAATACGGTGAGATACGGGCCATGCGAACGTGAATTGAGGTGCGACCAATAGAAAACACCTGAATTGAAATATTTCTAGGGTCACATCGACTGTACGCTCTATAATTGAATTGTGAGCATACATTGGTCCACTAGGTACGGTCAGACCCTTGAACAACCGATTTCAGATGGTGCATTATTGGCCTGGGAAGACATTTCTTTCAAAGCTAGCCTCCTTTTTTTTAGACTATTGCTTTTTATTACAAGACAAAAAATAAAATAACAGACAAGAAAATCAAGATGATCAAGAGTGGGCCTGCATGTGGTCGGTGCATGATTATAGCAGGCAAGAGAAATTTGTCCAGAACCTGGCTGGCATTTTAAAAACAAGGGGTCCTGTTTGTAGAACTTTTTAGACTCCTGTTGATCTATGAAGCTGGGATGCCTGAAACAAGATGGTTAATTAATGGCCCAAACAGACTTGGACCGGGTTTAGATAGAGCTCCAACGTCCAAGCTCCAAGCCCGAGAGAAAGTCTATATCCTACTTTTGGGCTCAATTATTGCTAGTGGTGGGATTATGAGGCCCAATAGGAACCTGGTTAATTTTAGTCCTGCTTATGCTTTCAACTCGACAGAAGAATATAGCTTGAAATATCAAACTCATCACACACACACACACATCGTTTATAAGTTGCAAAATATTTCATTTGGTCTCGTAAATTTGTTTATTTTTACATTATTTGGTTCCTATAGTTTTGAGTTTTTACCTTTTGGTATCAAAACGTAATTTTTATCATGTTTCAATCCATAATTGTTGAGAAAGAAGAGAAAAGGTTGCCATTAAAAAAAGAAGAAGAGAGAAAGACCAATCTTAGTATCAATTAATTAGTCTTGGAGATGAGAGTTCAAATGAGGTGATCTTGTCCTTTAATCATGTTTAAAAATATAGATCATGGCCTCTATTGTTTTTCTTTATTCTGTTTGATTTTTTGTTTTTTAGATTAATTATAGGATGTTTTGGGGTTGAAAATAGGATTATTGAGGTTTCTATAATATATTTTAGGGTATTTTAAAATGAAAATAAATTAAAAGTTAGATTTTGAAGGTCCGAAAAACTTGAACCTTAATGTTTTGATGATCATAAATAACCAAAATATATTCATGACATCGACTCATTTAAAAAAAGGCACAGAGGCTTGGCCTTCCAGTCCTGGATTTGGCTCTTTAATTAGTCATGTGTTGTTGGGTGCAGGCTTTTGTTTAAGATCATGTACACTTGGGCACCCATCACTTGTTTTGCCTAATTAAATGGGAGATCGATGGTGATTTTACCATGCCATGTTTTCTCTTAGAACGGCATACCTCAATACTGTAATAATGATATAGTAAGCTGCTCAGCAAAGCTGAAATGCACTGTTGGAGGTGTAGCAAAATCACCACTGTTAAATGACTTGTAGAGAAACTTTCCATCCATTACATGAATGGATCGATCCCACCAGCATGATCTATAGTTAATTAGTATAACAATTCAGCTAGATTCTTCAGTAAGGAGGAGTTTCAAGATAGATATTCACGAACAGTAGAATGGACTCTATACCTTCAATGCATGTGTGCGATATATATATAAAAAAAACATAATGCTTTTTAGCGATGTCACCTTCAGGAGGAGTAGCCAGTTAGGCACACATTTTTCTCAAGACAAGTAAATGATTGAAGCGTTACTGCAGCATATAAAATGATCGATAATCATCAACATCAGCGTCAAAGGTAATGCATGAATCACTAAAACCTTTCCCACTTTCTGTTTGAGCAAAAATAGCATAAATTAATTGTTGTTTGCTTGGTTTAATTAATGCTCCCATATGCTTAATTAATTAACTATTGTTTAATTAATGCTCCCATATGCTTAATTAACTAGTGCCCTATGCCTTTAGTAAAGTCGTTTGCAATGTTGGGTCATGCAGATTAATTACCATGCTAATGTAAGTGCTGGTGTTGTTTTTTAGCTCCTCCGATCCCCCCTGAGAGTTATGATGGCCTAACCTTTTTGGAAAATGCATTAATCGGTAATGCAAATTGTTCTTAAGGGATCGAGCATATATAATCTTCACGCATTTTTGCCTAATCTTGCTCCTACATAGTTATATTTATGTAGCTCTTTAATTAATTAGCACGCGACACAAAATTAAAACCATTGCTAATGCTAAAAAAATACTTCAAGCGTCTATTACCAAATCAAGAATCGAGAAGGCCACTACTTGTTTTCCCACTGAAAAAAAGCTACTCATGTTGATTACCTCAACAAGTTCATGATCTTCAATCATGGGAATAATATTAAGGGCAGGAATTAATAAAAACCTTCCCCGGAAGAGCTGCGTTTTCCACTTGAAGGAGCATATAATCCTAGAAAATCCTCTAGCTATCACACCATGTCGAAAAGGAAGGTAAAAAAAGCACCTTTCCATCAGCAGAAGTAGTAGCCAAAGTGGACAAATCATTAAGCAAGCAATTCTTATGAGCATGAAAGATCACCTTCATGAAGATGAATTAGGGACCACCATGTATAGCAATTGTCTTAATCTCCAAAACCGAGGTCCAACCAAATTGAGGTGCTAACTTAATTTTGTCTAGCAAATAAAAAACAAATATCTAGCTATAATAAACCATTATAAAAAAAAAATTGAAATCACCACTTAAACAAGAGCCAGAAATGATTCCATCACTCAGCCTAAGTAATTATTTTATCTTGTTTGTTTTTGCGTATTAAGAATTTTTTAAAAAATTTAATTTTTTTTTCTTTACTTCAAATTAATATTTTTTTTTGGTGTTTTTAGATCATTTTAATACGTTAATATCACAAATAATTTTAAAAAATAAAAACAATATTATTTTAATATATTTTTTAATAAAAATACTTTAAAAAACAACCGCAACAATTAATCCTTCCAAATAGAAAGAGAAAGAGATCTACGTAACTTCAGAAAATAAAACATGATAAAATTCTTGAAAAACTGATTCTACCCAAAAGAGGGAAGAAATACCTGAATTACCTTGCATCGATCACTTGCAATTCCAAATTAGCCTCTCATAAAATAAACAAGTTCTTAATTTCCAATGCAAAAAAAGAAAAAAAAAAAAGAGGCAAAACTATTCTAGCTATGGAACTAATGTCCACAGTATTTTTAACTAACTAGGGTAGCTTTATGTAGATACGTATGGAGTATTTATCTACACCTAAAACTACTTAGCAACCATCACCATCCTTTAGTAAGAACTCCGGCAATATCCCCACCGAATGTCCGATCAAGCAATTTTTTTTCATCCAGCCATGTCATGCAGTAACTGAGCTCCCATCAAATTCCTATAAGGCAAATTCTGTCCTTCACCATCTAGAAGTGAGTATTGGACTGGTTGGCAATCTTCAATATGGTCTCTAGGGTAAAATAGAGAACTTTGAGAGGCAGGAGAGAATGCTAAGCTCACTCCACTCTCTCCATGCTGTTGCAACCCTAATGTCAACGACACTCCACCACCACCATTGAAGTTCTGGTTACTAGCACTATCATTAGCATAAGAAACCCCACCCGCCGCGTGATGATTGTAAGATGAAAAGTCCAAATCCATACTACCAAAGTTTCCAAAACTCTGTTGTTGGTGTTGCAAGTGGTGGCTTTGAAATGATATAGTGCTTTTGTTGGTGCCATTTTTATCTGGGTTAGAGATAATGGAAGACAGGCATTCAGAGTCAATTCGAAAGAGATGGTCCGGTGTCGGTTTTTGATCTGTTGAAGAAGGATTTTGATTAGGCCGGCCATTAATATTTTCATCAAGATCAGTGACTCCATCCGAGGAGGCCATGTTGTTGTCTTGCTCCTTTGTTTCTTCTAAATACATCTCTTCCACCATAGGTTTCCATAGCCTCACTCTTGCATTGATAAACCAATTGGATACCTATTGAAAGACGTAAGAACAAGAGGCATCATATAATTAATTTAATATCATACACATAATCATATTATAATCACATTTGTGATCATATGAGTAAAACTGTGGATCCTATGAAGCTATGCCCCATCGATAATATAGATTAATTCATGTAAGATTAAAATAATCTATAGAGAGATGTGGACGTGCCTGGCTTCTCGAGAGACCAGTTTGACGGGCTAAAATATGTTTATCAACATCACTTGGGTACCTGCAAAAGGTTTGCCATGAAAAACATGGAGGTTAAGCTTGATGTGAGGCTAGAAAAACATGTGTTTATTACTTAACTCCTTTTGCGTGTGTGAGTGAGAGATATGGGTCCTATGCAATAGAATCAAATCCACACAAATATTTAAATTATGTGCATAGAATGAGAACTAAAATGATTGAAATAATATGAAAAAAAGGAAAAAAAAAGAAAAGAATCTGATGGAGGTGGGTAGAGACTAAGAAGGTATTTGAAAGCAAAATGATCGAGACCCTTCTTAACACTTAACATATGAAAGAAGTTACTGGGGCTATAACACAACAACATGTGTTGTATTTTGTTTTTGTTTGCAGAAAACTTTGATTCTTTCATTAAATCTACTTTGTAGTGTAGTTATATAGACACTAAATTTTGTAGAAGCTCAAAGATAGAGAGAGATATTTACGGATGGAGAAAATGCTCAAACAACCAAGCTCGAAGAAACGACACAGATCTTTCGGGAAGGCCTCTTTGAGGTCTCCATGGATGACTCTCCATCATGCTCATTTGTTGAAAAGCCCTTTGTTGCCTTAAAGCTTGATCAAGAATCTTAAGCCTTGGAGTTTCACCTTTTGTTGTCCCTGGTGCAACAGGATCTTTCTCTCCCATAGCTTTCTTTGTTGCATGAATTTGAGCCACAATTCCATCTCTTAAACATCTGAAGTGCCTTGACATGGCTTTAGATGCTAAAGCTGAGTAGACTGAGGCTGCTCCAGTACCAGCCACAGCTTCAAAGGATGACACCATAGTTTTCATTTGATTACAGTAGTGCCTGTATCTTCTATCCACCTAAAAGAAAAAAAAGAAAGAGATAGAGATAGATGTGAAAATTGAGTTGTTAGTTTTTATTAGCCATTGAAAATACGAGTTTCAGCAAGGATTAATAAATACAGAAGGAGAGTAATAAGATGAAAACAAAGATGCCATGAAAAGAAAATAAAGGAATAGAGGTTTCTGAAAGTACATAAAAAGCTTGAATTGTCATGATGGGGGGCTTTAAAGACGAGGCCCCAAGTCGCTAAATTAGTTCGGGAACGAAGTTTAGAACCACAACTAATCAACAACAAGAGTAAAATTTTCAATCTTTCTTGTCAGTAATTAAGGTACAAGAAACATGTTGTTGTGTCCTTTTTATCTTTGTCGAAAGGAATAACGAAAAAGATAGGATCTTTATAGACTTTAAAACAAGGAGTTCACGAACATATATACCTCTTCCAGCATTGAAAGCATCTTTGTCTTTCTCTTCTGCAATTCAATGAATTCAAGAGATTCAAGAGATTGCTTTCTTGAAGAACTTCCATTCTGATCATCATCCCACTGTTTAGGCTTGTGTGGCTTTTGCTTTAGCGCATCACCTTGCTTTGTCCGAATATTACAGAACTCATTCAATAGGTCCTGTGCAGGACCCAAGTACTTGGAGTTCCTCAGCTGAAACTGCGCTTGATGATGCAAATTTGCAGCTTTCAAAAAACCATCCTGCATCATCTGTTGCTGTATATTTGCTGGAGATTTGCCAAAGAACCTCATTTCTTCTTGCGAATTATCTTGATTCTGATGATTAGGGGTGTGTCTTAGTTCAAAAGAATGTAACCCAATACTGGAAGGGTTGCTTGGGCACAGAGAGAGTGAAAGACCTTGACTTGGCCTCTCATTTCCTTCACATGGAAACACACATGTCAACGAAGAATCATCAACAAGCAACCTGTTTTCTTGCCAAGGAGCTGAGTGATCAGCACCAACCATTAGATTCTCATTACTTGCCTCAGAAATCCCAGTTGAGAAATCAGGTTTGCTGAATTCATGTTGATAAAAATCACCACTTGTCGATTCATGAATCGTCTTTGAAGAAGGACCACCAGGGTGGTGGTTGTTTGCTGGTTTGTTAAAGAAACCTTTCCACATAACAGAGTTACTGTCGCTTTGTTGGTGCTGTAGATTCTTTGAAAACCCTATCATCTCCATACCTGTAGTCAGGTTGAAGATCTCCGGAATGGATTCAAATCCTTGGATCTGATTCACAAGATGGGTTTGGATTGTTGGGTTACTCGATGAAACATCTGGGTAACAAAAACTTCCTGAAGATACCATGTTCCTCGACTTATCTTCACACGGTTCTCTAGCCATGTAAACCCAAGAAATTTCTCTTCTTTATATTGCTGTTCCCTCTTTTAGCTGATGCTGATTCTGCAACTACAATTTCATGATCAAGATTCACTATAATAAGAGAACTCAAAGAAATCACAGCACTAAAACACAGTTACAAGTATCAAAAGCAAGAGCAATCAACGAAATTGCCATTTTTTTAATACTCAACTAAACCAGAAAAAGAAAAGAAACAAATGGAGAACTGTAACTTTTTGTTGCTAATTTAAGAGGAGACTTTACCTACTTAAAGGAACAAAGAGTGGCTGTTTGTCAAGAATCAATATACAAGAAGAGGGTTTGTGCTGCTCAGTGGTGGAGATTGGTGGGGGAGACAGAAGAAGAAGAGCAAGAAGAAGGTGATGATTTAAATAAAATGGAGGTAGCCAAAGAGAGGTAAAAAGCCCTCCTTTTTTTCAGTCTGCTTCTCTTAATAAGCCAACATGGCATGCCATGAAATGAAAGCAAAACCTAGGAAGAAGAAAAAAGATCAAATATATGTTCTCTGAAATAGAAGATCAGATAGAAGTGATGATGACCCTCTAGCCACGATCATCATTTGATATATGCCTCTCTCTCTCTCTCTCTCTCTCTCTCTCTCTCTAGCTAGCTCAAGTGGGTCAATGCAGCAAGGTATAAATACATCCAAAATAGACTTCTCCTAGTAAGAAAACCATATAATTCCCTCAATTATTTCACACCAGCCAAATAAAATATGACCATAACCAAGAAAAATAATATATCCTAAAATCATTGTTTTATAGTGATTAAAGTTATATATATATATATATATATTGAACTCCTCTGCTTCACTGATGACGCATAAACCAGGAGCAATAGAAAGAAGTAATCGCCCTTTTGCCTGCTACACTAACTACAAGCCGCCACATGACTTTTTCTTTTGCTTGCTTTAATTAATTACTTTTTTTTTTTAAAATAAAGCCACACCATTAACCTACGCCATATATTAGTGTTTTTTAATGGAGTTTTACTATCTATATTGTAAAATATATTAATTAATTTTTGTAATTATTTTATAACAAATTCATGTCACAACTCAGGTTATTAGCGCGCGTGACAAGTAAAAAATCACAAGTTCACGTACTTATTTTCAAAATTATAACAAATAATCTGTCACTTGTCACTTTTTTCTTCAAAAACAAACAATGAGAGTTAGATGACAAAAATAAAACATGTTAGGTGTTTATGCTCGGTTCTTTGCTAGCTTTTTTTTTTATACCCTGAAAAAATTTAATAGATTTATTTATTTTTCAGTTTTGAGATGGTTTTTAAATTTTATTATAAATTTTTATTTAAATTTTAATAATTTCTTTTCAATTATTATATATCTGGTCTAAAAATAATAATACTAATAATTGCTTATGAAAATTTTACTGAAATCGATTGTAACCTAATTTGGTTTAAGGGGCGTAGCGTGATGGCAAATGGCTTAAAATCTGCACAATAGGTTTCGAGTTCGAGTCAGGACGTGTATTTCTTGTAAGAGCCTGAGATAGTCGAGGTTTTATTTACTCATCTGAACCCACAAAATATATTTTTCGGGAGATAAGATTTTCTCGAATAAAAAAAAAATCATACCCAATTGAAGCAAACATTGAATTGAACTAGTTTCTACTGGAGGTTATTAGTTATTTTTGTACTGGTTGCTTTTAATTACATATAAGATATGAATATATTATTTTGATATTTTTTTGTTATTTTGTTTTAATAATTATATAATTTTTTAAAACATACATAACACTTTCAATTAAAGATATTATGTTGGTTAAAATAAACAACAAGCATGTTGAATGGAAAAATTATTTTTATAAAAAAATAATTGGAAAAACTATATTTTTTGATTTAATAATAATGTAAAAATATTTCCTCAGACCTGAATTTCTTTTTTACGGGGCACATACAAGCTAGCATGCTACTAATCCCTCCATTATTTGCTAGCCTGGCCCACACACATAGGCATATAATTCTATAATTCTTTTGGAATGCATCTGGATTTCACTTTTCCAGTTCGTTATAGAATTTCATGAAATAGTCTTATATAACTTGGAGAAAACATGTGCTATTTATTTTTTGAAACAATCTGATAGAACACCACAGGATATAGAACTTTGAATACGAGCAATTCTCATCCATGACTGGATTATATATAAGACATGATGATAATCCCAACAAAAAGAGAGTATTTTTCTTTTCGAGAAGTACCCTAGAAATACCCATAGTCATATCATATGAAAAGATATCCTACAATAATAGGTAGATGAGTAAAAGGAACACAGCCCCATAAAAAGAAAAAAGAAAAAAGAAAAAAAAACTTATTTAATTCATAGTATAGTATAAAGAGATCTTCGCAGTTCTGACGAATCCCAAGAAACCATTCCGAAGTAGGAGTTATGTCGAGGCTTTTTCAGATGGGTTTCAGTGAGACTTATGCGTCGGAGAGCCTCTGGTCCTGTCTCCGAAGTGGGCCTGAATTTTGTGTGTGCTGCAATTGGTTCATTTATACATGGCCGAAAAAACTCCGAAAGGAGTTTTAAGAGAGAGAATGGAATGAAAAGAATGGATGCGACTGGTGGAGTGGAGTGGAGTGGTGGTGGTGGTGGTGGTGGTGTGTAGTGCCAAAAAATTTGTTCCCATAATAAGGGACTGTGGTGAGGGAGAAAGAGATGAGGTGGTCCAATGTTTCCACATTTAATCCCCTAATTAATTGCTCTAATAAAGTATCCCACCCCCTCCCTCCCTCTCTCTCCAGTGCAAGGGGGGACCGTCACCTTTTCTCTCCATTGATCATCATCAAATATGCCCACCCCCCACGCGCGTCCGTGTCTTGCTTTTCTAACCACAACCTATTTCTCAATTGCAATTTTTTTTTTTTTGAGGTAAAAATTGTGTTCAACATCATGTATAAGATCATATGTATAGCTTTGATCTGTGATTATAGGACATAAATCCTAAATTAATGTGTCTTTAATGAAGAATAGAGATATAATTCTTTTTTTTTTTGGATTCGAGGAAAACCCACTCCCAAAAAGCGTATTTTGTGGGTCCAAGTAAGCGAGTAAAACCCTGGCTGTCCCAGGCTCTTACAAGAGGTACACGTCTCCAAATTCATGTAAAGATTATATTACTTTTAAAAGCAATATTTATTATAAGATTGATTGATGGCAATTTAGTGTTTTTACATTTTGAAAGCTCAGCTTAAAAATCATACCTTTAGAAACATAATTTTTCAAACTTGCAACTAGTAGTATTTTTATATTTTCAAACTATTTTTTTTACTAATTAACAAGTTGAATTTGGTGTGATTTGGTCCTTATATATATATATTGATGTTAATTTTTTTTTTTGTTAGTGTGGAGTGTATACATGATGGCATAGTGGTTGGGTTCTGGTGAATTTTTTTTTTATTCTTTTTTTTTCTTATTCTTTTCTAGCTAAAATATAAATATGTTTTTATATTCAATTTGATTTATATTTTTTTTATTGCTATTATTTATTTATTTATTTTAATTGATTTTATTTATTTTTACATTGAAAAAAATATATTTCAATCTGCAATCGTAACGAGGACCTCCTTTATAATGATGGGATAATTCCGTTGAATAAACACAAGTGTATACGCATTACTAATACACGCCCCTAAGGTGAGAGTTGGCGAAGAAACTCTCACAAGCTTTAATTTTTGTCCGTTAAAAGTTGGTGGTCCTCTAACCCAAGCTTTCTCCGCCGCTTGCCAATTTTCTCTCTGCCACTCTCTCTCTCTCTGTCTTTAACTCTGCAACACTATACTACACTAAATTACACTTCTTGCTTACATCAACAATTCGGTGCGCTCTCTGCTTGCACTTTTATTTACTTATTTTTCTGGAGTTTATTGGGACTCCAGCATAGATTTTTTTTAATAAAATAATATAATGTGAAAAATATTTAAGAAAATTACATAGTTTAAAGAGTTGTAGATAATATCTGTGATCTACGAGCAATAAGTGTCATACAGGACTCTCTCAATTCGCGAGTTTACTGGACACAAGATTCAATAAAACGAGATGAGAGAGGTAAAAAAAAAAGATCTTTGAGACGCACCGAAACTCCAATAATAAAACAGTCGGTACCGTTGAAAAGGTCTCGATGAGACAAATCCAATGACATCAAGGAAGATCACCAATGGTGATCAGAGTAGGACACACAAGCAGCCCAAAGGCAAATGAGTCCTGACATCTTTAAACGTCTCGTGTGACCCACTTTGTTCACCATTTGTGACCTTCTTTGGTGTCGTTGGATTCATCTTGTCGATATTTTTTCTATGATACTAATGATGTCATCATTGTTGCCTCTAATGTCTTTTTATTTTTACTTTTACTTTTTTCTATCTCCTCTTTCTTCATAAATTACAAAGAGGAGAGAAGAGAGAGAAAAACAAACAAAGAAAAAAAAATCTTATACACACATCAAAATTTCAATGATAACATCACCGGTATTATAAGAAAGATCATGAGAAGATGAATCAAATGACATAAAATAACTCGCTCGTGTGACCCACTCCGGTTACCATTTATAACCTTTTTTGATATTGTTGGGTTCATTTCATCGAGATCTTTTTAACGATACTAGTAATATTATCATCGGAGTTTCAGTATGCTTCTAAGTTTTTTTTCTCTCTTTTCTTTTTTTTAATTTGAGAGTCACATGCGATATTTTGTGACTTGCGAATCATAAATATTATTTATGATTTTTCTAAATACTTTTTATATTGTATTATTTTATCAAAAAAATAAATTACCATGTAGAAAAAAAAAAAACTCTATTTTTCTATTGCTTAAACTGCACCGATTGCGCATCTTATCCATCAGTAATACGCAGTAGTTCAGGGTCTGCAGTAACTTTCATTGTCTCTTATATGTGAATGGCGATTTTTTTTTTAACCGAAGCCAGAAAGCGACAACGTGTATATTTTGTTTGTGATTTGGTGGGAGTTTTTTTCCAGGTAAATTAGCACCCACAAAATTTGGGGGGGTTAAAAGCAACTGTGAAACTCTGAGTCTTATCACTATGTCACTAGCTGCAGTATATGTTCTTGAAATGTTTTTGAAAATTGTGATTGTAGGGTCTTACAAGGGCTACGTTTTGCTGAACTAATAGAGTGGTCCATCATCATATTTTTTTTTGTTTTCTTGGACCAATCGAAGATATTTCTGTACTGTTGATTTTTTAAGTATTTTTTTAAAATATATTAAATTTTTTTTAAAAAAATTGTTTTTAACATCAAAAAAATTACAATTATTTAAAAATATAAAAATATTTAAATAAATTTTTTAAAAATAATATTCAAAATACAGTTACAAACTGTACCTACAATGAGAGCTGCTGTACAGGCAGAGCATATACCACAGGAAGTGCAGCTTTATTTGATGGCGATCATCAACAGGTTGGACCTAGCTCTATTTTTTTGGGTAGACATTAAGGGTATATTTTTGATGAATTTGCGTCTGAAATTAAATCTTTTTTAAAAATTATTTAAAGGATGTATTTTTTATATTAATCTGGTATATTGAAAAGAATTTAGTAAATTTCTTGGATGTTGATTCCAATATTTGATCCTAGAAAATAAAGAAAGCAAGAAAACCTACTTATTCACTGGATCAACATCTTAAGTTTGGGTTGAGCCCAGCTAGGGATCCAAGCTGGGAGTATGAAAACAAAGAAGAAGTAAAACCCTAAAAAATAGTTTGTAGTCGAATGTTTTTTTTTTTTTTTTTAAATGGGGATTTGTTTGGATTGGTGATTATGGTTCTGACAGTGAGATTATATATGGTTGTGGGTCCATAGAACGAGGTGTTCTTTTTGGCAGTACGGTGTCAGCAAGGGCGGTAGGGTTAGGTCAATCTGCGTTTGATTAATAACTCATTTGTAGGTACGGTGTCTGACTGTTTGGGATTGAGGTTAATTAATCAACGGCGCTCTTTTTTGTGTTCTGCAATTGGATACAGGCTGATCACTGTTTATTAGGATTTTGGTTCGCGGGCGAAGCAGGTCAATTAGGCACCCGAACATAGATAGATATATGCGCGCTACCATGCTTTTGACAAATTTAAATCTTCGTACTGAAAATTAAATATGGATAGTATAGTGTAAAAAACTATATTAGAGTGTAATATCGATCCGTGCAATGTTCAATTCTAAAGCATTTCTCATTATAAATCCTCTGGCATGGCATCAAAGTGTAGCCAGACGTCTGCGTTTAAGAGGGCACATATTGGCTCTAAAATATGACCATCAAGTTGAAGACAAAACGAAAGAAAAGAAAAATAAGTGTTCAAGAGCAAGAAGTTGCTCGTCGAACTGGTCTAGGGTTTGCAAAAAGAAGATGCGGTTTATCGTTGTCTTTTTCCTGCAATGATTAAGAGCTTTCGATCGTATCTTCTTCTCAGTTTTCATGGCAAGACTTCAAGAAATAAAATAAACTAGATTATTGTCATCTTGCTTTGAGTTTTTAGGAAATGTATGAAGCAAAGAGAGGTTGACATGTCCAATTACTTTGATAGGAAGTAACGCTATATTTCGGATTTAAAATAAGAAAAAAATAAAAATAAATAGAGGGCACTGTTTACTGCATGTCCCACTTTGATGCTTGTTTGTTGCATGTTTGATCTCCAGCCATTTGTTTCTTTCATTTACAGGACAAATATCCAGCTCATGCTGAAATATGATGCTTTCCAAAATTATATATATGCTGGGACTGTTCTCATGAAATGAGGACCATCGGAGTGACACTATGCCTTATCTGGTCCAACAAACCATCATATACTATAGTATAATCAAGGACAGACATGATGTCCTAGAATTAATTATAATGTCTGTGATTACAAATTCTTATTGTTTTCTTTTTTTCTCTTTTAGAACACAGTCATCACAGCACAACCCTGCGGCGGGTTCTTGCATGTGGGGCGACACTGTTTATCAGAAGGTTTAGAGCCTATCTATCATACGATAATCTTTTTTAATATATGGTTGAAGATTTGGATTATGAATGTCGCCAATAAAAATTATGACTCCACATATATTATTTTTAATTATGTCAGACCAAATGACATAAAATTAAATTATTCTTAATTACATGATCTGTATATAGAGAAGAGGGGAAAACACTATGCGTAGTCTAATGTGTTCCAACTTTTGTGGGAGTTATTTTAATTTGGGATTTGCTAGTGTGCTTAAATGTAACTCTCTCTAGCTATATATATATATATATATATAGTACAAAATCCAAATAACATAGTTTAAAATCAAAATGTTATTTATCTTCATAGCCTTTAGATCAAACCAACATCAAGATCCTCACCCCATGTCTGTTCCTGAATGGACTGTTGATCGAGGATATAAACGATGCTTTCTCAGTAGGAACCAATTGCATTAACTAACAATGCCGGCCATCAAACTGAGAGTGCAGATCCGGAGGGGCAGTTAAGAGACAAAAAGAAATAGCATCCTTAAAAATGTTAAGTGAAAGTGAAAGAAGGATTTCATATTCCAAACCGAAAAACTGCTTTTATTGTTGTTGGTTTCAGAAGATGGAAAGCGGTTTTTTCTTTTTCCTTTTCGTTTGTTCTTAGTTAAACAACTATTGTAGAATTTGACTGAGGTATAATTGTTTTCTTATTTTCAATTATTTGTTGTGTATAGAGTCTAAATATTTATAATACAATTGTAAGTAAATCACTCCTACTAATTTGCTATACAAAATTCAAAAGTAGAATCTGAAAACCTAAATCAAGGCATTTAACAAAACCGAAACAAAAGGTCCAGGATTATTGTTATGTCTTCTCCGCTTGCTGAGATTTTGCCTGATTTTTAGTTGCTGCATAATCTTCTACGTGATCAACGGATCTCAATTCAATATATACCACCATTGATTTGGATATTATTTCTTTTAACCTTTTGGAGGAGTTTTAGACCGGTTATAAATACGCTATTAATCTAATTGAGACCATGCTTGCCTTCACGATATTCTTAGTCTCACAATTTTTTTATTAAGTTTTAACGTGAAATGATAGCATGAGAAATAAACACAATTACATTCAAATCATGAATTTCAAATCAATAAAGGTATATAAATACTTCTCCATACATATTGGTGATTTTTTGAAAGATAAAGCTAATAGCTAATTCAAAATTAAAACAAAATGGAAAAGTTAATTATAGCTAATTTAAAATTAAAAAGATAAGGGCACTTAAAATTGGACTATTATAACCTATGTCTTGGAATATTCAAAATTAAAACAATTGGAATAATAAAACAATTTTGTTATTAAGATTTGAACTTCAAAACAATAGTATTGAGTCTTGGGCTCTTTATGAATATTTTAGATCCATGTCTTGTCTTTTCATCAAGATAAACCACACTTGAATTCAAGGTCAATAACTCCAATTATAACCTAAAAACCAAAGGGTATTTCAATTTGAATAGAACCAACCCAACTAGGATTTCTTCTGTAAGCCTAACCTTCTCTTTATCTCTTTATATAAACCTCATTTTAAATAAATTAAACATATCAATCAGATTTTTGAATTGTGAAATATGTCTATATTTACAAACCTGTATTTAAAACTGGATATTTATCATAAATTAAAGATGTATTATGATATCAAACTTGTTATTATAAAATGTATTTAAGTTAACCAATTTAATGATACTTTAAGTGCAATATAATGATATAAACCTTAATAAAAATGCACTTTTATGTGCTTATCAATTGAGCTCAGTTATTTTTTTATCTTTTTTTATAGAAATTTTCACTGATTTTGAAAATGACCAAGATTTTCTAAAGTTTTTTTTATTTGTTGTTCATTATTAAATTGAGCTTTTTTAAAAGAAATTCAAATAATATATTTTTGTTTGATGTATTTTTTAATTATTTTATTAAATTAATTAAGTCTATTTAACTTAATCAAATCAATAATCACAGTGTCTCATATTTTTCTTTTTTCATCGAAAACAATGGCGTCGCGTGGACCAGCTTTATAATAGACTTCACGAAGCAGGGACGGGTTGTGATATATATGTACGGGTCATCCTCATCAAAAGGGATTAGCTCTCATTAATGTGGTAATATTGGACCAGTATGGCAACAATTAAGGTCGTCGTGGGTGAGCACGAGCAGCACCACACCCTTTGAATTTTCTAAATTGCGATTAGCTCTCATCAATTAATTGACTATAGCTCTTTTTTCTCCCAATAATTAGTGGAAGTCCTAATTTGTCAAATCATGGAATTTAAGGTCATATCAGATTGTAATGATTTTTTTATCTGTAATATTGGGTTTTAAATTATTTTGCCGTAGAATAATGTGAAGGGTTTGTTGACCTGTTGAATTCCTTGCTCAGTTTTGTAGAGACAATGCATGTGGTTAGTTTAAGGTCACACCTCTAATTAATGTTGTAAGACATATATAGGCAAATTCAAACAAAATGGAGTTTGTGGCTACTGCATATTCTTTTAATTAGTAAAACCAGGTTTTCTTAATTAGCGAGGGACCACATTAACATTAATTAGACAACATTCATAGCTAATTTGGAGTGCTATATATTATTAATTCAAGAAAATAAATTAATTCGCCAACCACCGTGACTTGATCATCTTTCAAGATTTTCAAATGAATAATGGTCAAATTTAATCCTACTGGAATTTATTTATTTGTTTGATAATGACAAAACTCAAGTAAATTACAAAGCTAAAATTAATTTGAATGTTTCTTCACAATTTAATTAACTTAACCAACCCGCTCTTAAAATAACAAAATAAGAAGAGATGCAATAAAATGACAAAGATCAATTTCAAATAACTTAATGCAAAATGATGAAATTGAAAACAAAATTGAGTCCACTTGAGTTAACTCAACCAACTCACCATACCGGGATTAAAAAAATTAGACTTCTAAAAAAAGCACCTAGCAAAAAAGATCAAAGTTAAGTAAAAAAAACAAACCAAGTAAGAAAATGCAATTTAACCCGGGTTAACTTGACTAACCCACACTCAGGATAACCCAACAGAAAAAAGTTGAAAAAACGCATAATTCAACGACCAATAATTTAACGTCGAAGTATCAAATTCTAAAAACCAAATTGTTAAAAAAATAAAAAAAAAAATCTGAGTCAACCATGGTTAACTTGACTAACCTATTACATGGAATATAAGATCGGGATAATGCAACAGAAAGGAAAGTGGAACAAACAATGAAGCTAAGGGCCTAATAATAAAATGTTAAATTATGGGTTTGAAAAAAAACCAATTTTCAATAAAGGACTGTCCTATTCGAAGGCAACTACGAAAAAAATAACAAAGTAAAATATTCAACCATAAAACAATTAAAAACTCAAACAATGCAAATCAAATATGATATAAAAAAATAATAATTAGGGGCTAAATTGAAAAACTAAAAAAAGGATTAAAAAAGTAATCGAAAAAATGAGGACCAAAACTGGATATAAAATCAAATGCTTTGGGACATAATGAGAAAAAAGATAAATCAAGAAAATGATAAGAATATAGCAATCAAAAGAATGAGAACAAAAAATGGATTAAGAAAACAAATGCAATAAAATCGAAAGGGATGAAATTGTAAAAAAATAATAATCAAGAAAAGTATAAAACATATAAATAGAGCAATTAAAAGTAGAGGGATCAAATCGAATTAAAAATAATATTGAATAAAATTTAAAAAATAATAATTCAAAAGCATCAAAAACCAAATAAAAGAGTGATCAAGAGAATGATGGCAAAAATCGATAAAATCACAAAATAAAGGACACAACTGTTGTTTTTGAGGTTATGCATGAATTTCTAGAAAATAAAAGAGAAAAGAGAAGGGAAAAAAAAAACTCATTGTAGCCTAACCAGGCCTCCTCCATTAACGCGCATCACATTGTTGGAAAAAGAATGACTCATCGCTGTTGATGCCACCTCGGAAGCAGATTTACGGGAACTAGAAAAAACCTCAAGTATCACTTGAAAGGCGCAGAGGCCATCAAACACTTTTTTTTTAAAATATTTAATAATATAAAATTACCAAACAACCCCTTAAAAAAACTGCTCCAGTTAATAGAAACATGTTTTTCAAGACACGGTAAATCGCTGATGTTTTTTAGTTTATTTTTTCTTTTAATGATGATTACAGCCTTGACTTTTCTTTTACTCTACTCTCTGTAGAATTTTCAAAATCTGTCAGCTATCAAGAGGGAAAAGAACCAGATATATAGTCAATATGAAAAGGCATATGAATACTGAAATCCCACACAGCAACTCGTGTTTTTCTTTTACGAGTTCAGTGACAATATTACAGGCATAATGATGATTTGTTGTTGTACTCTTCTATTTTTCTTCGACAGCAAGCCGCATTCACCAGCAACAAAAAAAAAATGTAGAGTAGTAATTAAAAAGCGAAGTGAAATTTTCTTCAAGTTTGAGGTTCCATGGCACCTAAAGCTTACGTTGCAGATCCATCCCTTCACTCTCATTGTCTACCAATTAAACAGTAAATATATTGTGCTTTCATCTACTGTCTAATATTTACAACGCGTATTGCATACGTACGTGGGGATATTAATAAATTAAGCATCATTAACAGCAACCATTCAATTTTGGTGAATATTGCTTAAATTATTACATGAAAGTAGTAATTAAGAAACCTAACAGAAAGATTTTTAGGCTACAAATCCAAACCTACATGCACGGTATCTTGACCCTCTTCTATGCCCATCCATTAATCTTCATCTCCTCAGCTCGCACGTAACATAAGGCACCGACAAGACTAAAGCCAGTACAAATGACAAAAGCCAGAGGAGAAAGGAATTTCTTGGCCTTTTGTCTCGATCGAGTTGGATCTGTCTGTTAACATGTATGTTTTTTGTTTGCTAATCGTGGTTTCTGTCTTCTTTTTTTATACTGATTTTTAGTGTACACATTTAAGTGCTGGGTTGATGTCTGAAAATCTATGTTGATTAATCTTTGCACGTATTAAGGCTACCATGTATTTGCCTCAAATCTCATTTCTCAAAGGCTCTTTGGAAAGTTTCCCCTCCTAATCTGCAGGAGAGTAATAAGTACTCTTTCCAACAGTTCGGGGTCACAGTACATCTAGATATGGACATTAGCCGGCATGGCTAGATTGTTTGGAATCAGTAGAAATATCATCTTTCCAGACAAACAATTCCATTGACAGTTGACAAACAGCACTTATTGGCCTGTTTTTCAATTTATTATCACAGAAATGGTAGCCCAGCTTTCATTATCCATGGACCCAAAAAAATATTCCATTGTCATTTAGAGTTAAAATAAAATCTCACATATATTTATTTGGGCTACGATGGATGGATTTCAGGTATGTTAAGCCAGTGTATTTTTTATTTTTTTTTGTATTAGT
>Ga0325411_1000623_pt1 | contig 37395 bp, 26 predicted proteins | sample PopdelMetagenome_13_FD_206181 | JGI IMG/M metagenome (GOLD analysis project Ga0325411, IMG submission 206181) | Populus deltoides microbial communities from Bellville, Georgia, United States - Xylem-PdIQD-R4 | ecosystem: Host-associated > Plants > Phyllosphere > Stem > Wood/Secondary xylem...
ATAATTAATTTGATATTCATATAATTTTTAAAAACTTTAAGATTAATTATATATTTATTTCAAGTCGGTTTTAAATTGAGTAAACTAGTTTTTATATTCAACCCGGACCCTTAATTTTTTGCCTTTAAATTTTACTTGAACATGATCGAGTCTAAAAAATTTCTCCCTTTTCGAGCCGGCTCGAATCAAATTACAATAGGTTGTAGTGAAATTTTCATCCTCAGCTATCAACTCATGTATACCATACACCTAACCATCTGCCTTACAATTCTAGATTCAGGCCGATATAAAAAACGGCAAATAATAACTGTAAAAGATTATTTGGTAGTACTGTTCCGGTTATAATCACTTGAAACATTGTCATCCTTCATGGAGGAGGATGACAATGCTACAAGTGATTTGGGGATGACTTGATGACTTTAAAAAAGATGGTCGAATGGGTTTTTGAGTCTTCTTCTTCTTCCTCCTCCTTTTCTTCTCTTCTCTTTTTTTTTGTTCTTTTGGATCTCTTCTTATTTAGTTCATAGAGTCTTTGGAGAAGGAAATGATGTGATCAGTGGAATTGTTTTTTAGCGGAGAAGTCTGGGAGGGAAATCTGAATCATGCATGTACAGGTCAAGTGATACATATAACGTGTTAGTTTGAGAGACCAAAATCATAAAATTGAAAGGTTATGGGTCTAGTCGGGTTTGATCAAAAGATTATGGGATCATTTAACCAATTAATTAGCCATGAGAATACGACGGCATGCAGATGAGAATTGTAGGATTTTAAGGCATGAATAAAAATGACGAACAAGAAGGTATAATGAGTTTCTTTTAACTATTTTTAGACCCCATATACACAGAAGGTAACGAGGCTGGGATGAAGCTCTACAGAAAAGTAAATTTATCCAAGGTTGAGACGGGCCAGAAAGTATGAAAATGTTCACTTTAAGCGACGAGAATAAACTTGAAGCGATCCTCTCTGTATACTAGTGGGCGGAGATGTTAATCATCATTTTCTTTATTCCGAGTATGATAATGTTCACTTTAAGCATTCCGAGAAGAATATTTCCTCATCAACCTCATTGCTAACATAGTGGATGAGGCTACTGCAGTACTGTCACGCATTGGGAAATATTGCACTTCATTTATGTAGAGAGTGTAGAATATTGCATTTGATGGAGATTTGTCACTTGTCAGCTTAGCCCCAGTTGGATATATATTAACAACTAGAAACAACAGATTTATTTGATACAACATAACTTTGCATGCCAAACAAATTCAAGAGCTTAAACAAGAAAGAAAGAAAAAATCCAAGCTCGCACCACCCAAGATGGCTCTGCGAAAGTACACGGGCTCAGTGTTCATGGTCCCAATGCTTCACAACCGTAATAGGGCAGGATCCATTATTCACTGCATATTTGCTCACACTACCCAAGATGGCTCTGCAAGAATACAGAAAAACAATTCCATGTCCAGATTAGGTCATGCGGTGTAGCCAAGGGGCCTCAATTATTGTACAGAAGAACTTAACAACGTTTGTTGCTACAGGTGAACACGCAATAAATATCTCCATATCTTTCTATGCCAGTCCCATTAGAGGTCTCACGGCAAGCAAGAAAAAAAAAAGGAAACAACAACACCCACTATCGTCTCTGCTGCCATCTCTCTCCGACTCACTCTCTGCTTATCAGCTTTTGTTATTTCTTTGTTCTTTTCTTCTCTCTCTTCTAACCTCTTAAGTTGCAGTTCTATGATACTTTAAAGACCACGAAATAATAATTTAAGTAAAAATGAGGCATCCATCTACCTATGGTACATACTAGACCCTGAAGCACTATTTGATTGGGTTTTTTTTTTTAAGAGAAACATTTTTGTTTAAAAAAAATACTGAAATGCACTTCAAAATACAATATCAAATATTTATTAAGGTTTTATTTGACATTCTAGTTTAATTTGTATTTTAAAAAATAATTTTTTTAGTGTTTTAGTATAGTTTTGATGGATGTTAAAAATAAATTTAGAAAAAATAAAAAAATTATTTTAATATATTTTAAAATAAAAAAATATTTTATCATCACCTATGATGCATCACAGTATATCACAAATATTAAAAAAAAAAACATAAAAAACAAAACACACGTCGTTATAAAAAACTACTACCTTTTCACATGTTAGAAAGAGGTGTTGAATAAAACCTCATCTCAAGATATTCAATTGTTCTCTCTCGGTAATAACCCGTACACGCCATTCATCAAGTCTCTCTCGGTGACAAACGAATATAGAAAGGCGGTGGACTAAAGCAGATGGTGGGTATTTTAGTCATTTTAAGTAACAAAAAATCCATAATGGTGTGTGCCCATAAACTAGGGTCCTGTGCTAATAGTCATTCCCTATTATTATGTTTTATAATTAACTCTTCCTTTCACCCCTGGTCGGCAAATAAACAAATCAGCTGGCAAAGTGCCTACTTTACATTCAGGGGAAGCGCGTCGCCTTCACGCTCCTCGAGAATCGCAAATGCTGCCGGGGAGCAGCCGCTGTTGAGGCTCTAATTCACCAGTCTATTTGATTATTGCTTTTTTAAAATGATTATTTTTATAAATATATTAAAATAATATATATTTTTTATTTTTTTTAAAAATTATTTTATACATTAATACATCATTTAAGAATTAAAAAATAATAATTTAAAGAAAAAAAATTATTATTTTTTCAAAAATCACTTTACCATAAAAAAAACAACAATAAATAGCCCTATAACATTATTATCACTATATATTCCCGCATCAAAATTAAAATCCACTAAACTTATTTTATATCTCATTAAATTTTTTATTTATTTTTGTGTTTTAAAAATATTTAAAAAAATTAATTTTTTTATTTTAAATTAATAGTTTTTTAGTGTATTTAAATTATTTTTATACATTAATATCAAAAATAATTTTAAAAAAATAAAAAAATTATTTTAAAATAAAAATCACTTTAAAAATCAATCAGAATCCCTGACATTTTCTTCCGCTCATGGTTACGGGTTATCATTATTCGTAATGAAGAACAAAAGTAGGTGCAGAAAATAAGGCTCCAACATGGGAGAGACAAAGGGCCAAAATTGAAAACAAAAGAACCAAACGTAACAGAGGATTTCAACGATAACTTCACTTCATTTTCTTAGACAATAGATAGATGCCAAGTCGTCCTGGTGCCTTTATGCTCCTCCAGTTGGTCAAACAGCCCATTATAATAAGATTCGTTCAAATTCACCTCCTCACTTCTTAAACAGTCTGGCAACCTCTTTCTCAGTGGAATCATAGTTGGTTAGAATGTTTCTTTGTTGAAGTAACTTCACATCTTTGTCACTGCCAAATAGGGTTTTCATGAAAAAAACGTAGGAGGGGATGTTTGCACAGTATCACTTGAAAAATGCTCCAGTGCAATGAGATTCCTGAAGAGACTTTCTGGGTATTAATTAATGTATTATCACAGGTGGGATTTCAAGGACTCCGCTGACAAACTTTATGTCCAATAAGTTTTCTGCTCTGGCCCCCTTGATCCCAATTCCTGCAGCTTGGAGTTCTGTTGCGCAACGTAAATGTTTCTGATTTGACTGGTTAATTAGTGGAGTATTTGGTTGCATGCCTGGTTAAATTTCTGCTGATGGATTCGTGGATCTCCTGGAATCATGTACTTGAACTAACGGAAGGCGAGCTCGGTGAGGAAATGAGTGCATTGTTTAGGAATTTGAACCACTTCAAATAGTCTTTGAAGAATGAACAAGGGAATTTGGTTTTCGAATAACATCCTGTTGGATCTCAAATCGAAGAGCATTCCAGGAGTGGTGGATACAGGATCATTGCGGCGTCTTAAACTCATTGCAGAGTACTTGAGGAACATTTCAAAGATGAATTAAACAGCCATCGACTAAAATCATTTGCAGGAATTCATCATTTGCGAAGCTGCTCTCTTCTTCATAGCATGCACGTGCTCTATGTTCCACCTCCTTAAGGGCCGTAAGACAATCATCCAGGGATGCTTCCAGGTTTGGCCTTCGGTTGAGGAGTGCGTAGCGCCACTTGTGCTGTTCCATGGCGGTATGTACCAATTGAAACTTTGTCAGGGATGTATGCCTTCTCGTTTGCATTGCGAAGGCTTTCCTTGACCCTGCAGATGGTGCGAAGAAGAAATGGTTTCCATTTTGCTTCTGATTGAAGTTACAAGATTGTCGCCATACCTGATGTCAATTGAAATATGGTCTTTTTCGTTTGGCATCTGCCATGCAGGTGAATTGGAAATTTCCATAATCAAATTAATTAATGAACTCTAAGCAACCTGCATTAGCAGCTCTGTGAAAATGCTGAACCAGTGCTGTCTCGTCTACAACTAATGAGATTATCGGTCTCTTGACAAGTAGCAGGAATTTTTGTTCTTCATGTAACATTGGCTAATCACATTAGATGGAAAAGATACTCAAAAAGAGATCTGGATCTTAGAAACAATATCTAGGTTTTCAAGTTCTGGCTTTCTTCTAAAATAAAGTTTGCTTGTTTATTCCTACTGCTTTGGCATCCGGTAATGACTGAGCAAACACCCTAAGATCGCAAGGTCAGCTTCTTCAAAAGAGTCGGGAGTTCTTTGAGAAACTCCACAGCAAGGTGCATGCCCTAATACATACGTACGTATATATGTAAAAGAATCCAAGATGAGTTGGTGAACGAAAGGAATAGATTATTGGGGTTGCCTTCCAAATTGAAAGGCATCCTGGAAACTGTTGCCGAAAGCGTATAGCTTTATTCAAAGTAAAGGTTAACCTGATTACTTGGGAGCAAAATCAAGAATCTAGTAGCAGTACATTGCAGAAACTTGTCCAAAAGAAACGTGAGTTCCGTGGCCATTAATTCAGATACAAGAAATGAAAAACTGAACAGAATAAATTAAAAAGAAAAACTAAAGAGCTCAGAAGCACTCGCTTTCATCCCAAGAGGATCAGGCGAAAGTTATAGACCCTGTCATCACGTTGAGTTCAAATTTCTTCACAGCTGATCAGAAGGGATGCACCAGCCGGGAATTGATCCCGGCTCTGTATCTACTATCTACCACTAGACCACAGGTTCTTCTTAAGATGTTGTATTTCATCCCTGAAAATTATTATATATTGAAACCATTTCGGTACGTAATCGATTAGCAATTAATAGATTGTTCGGGACAGTAGAAATTGTTGTGTTCTTAAAGTGTTTTTCTATTTAAAAATATTTTTAAAAAAATTATTTGATTTAAAAATATTAATTTAAAATAAAAAAATAAAATTTTAAAAAACTTGGAATTAAAACATTATCCCAACAGACAAGTAGTTGGATCTAATAAATGTCAAAACCCCAACAGCTCCGCAAGAATCCATTATTCTAATAGTTGGATCTAATAAATTTCATATAATTAATAGATAACCACATATTCAATGCATGCAATTTGCAAAATAAAATAAAATTAATCGAGTTTCTATACTTTAATCAATTGAGTAGAATTGTAAAAAAAAAAAAAAATCATAACAAGCACCTAAATTTTGGAATTCATTTTTTACTTTGAACACATCGCATGATTTTAATACCAAGAAATAGATCATTATGCAAATCCCACGCACCTTGCAAAGGAGAATTCTACGCTGGTCGAAACCTGCAATTCAACATTATCAAAGGTTTTGTTTGGATTATAATATAGAGTTGCTGTTATTTAAGATGTTTTTAATAATATTTTTTATTTTTTAAAATAATTTGAAAACATTAAAATAAATAATTTTAAATAAAAAATAAAAATTAATTTTTTAAAAAACATTTTCAAAATATAAAAACAAATAATCGTTGTACATGTCCAAGAAAACAATTTATACATAATCATTAAAAAAAAAATCATAGGTATTACATGTTTGAGGAGTTATGTAGAAATAATAAATAACACTGCAACAAAAAGAAGATTACCCCTACCCCCCCTCTAAATTACAACTCCAGAAAGCAAGTAAAGGAATCTAAATTCCAAAGCTTTCAACGAAGTGAGTAGAATACTGTATTTTAGCGCTTTTTTTTTTCCCCTTAAGTTTTTGTTTGTTTGGTTGTTTTATTTCATTTTAATTTGGATTATAATTCCCCAATAACTGCGGCCATTCTCCAAAAAACCAAAAACACTCTCTTGTAGCACAGCAGCAGCACTTGACAAAAAAACAAAGCATTTTGGATTCAAAATTCGATTCTTCGTCAACTAGATCTATAGATAAAAAATAAAAAACCCTAGAAGAGAGAGCTTCAACTTCTAGAAACACGAAATGGCGTTTTGGTGGCCATTGATAGTTGCTGCATCCGCTTACGCGATCTGCCGTTTCTTGTTAATGCTCATTCCTTTCAATGTGCCTTCAATCGACGTCGATGCCTCTGACGGTTGCTAATTTACGCTTGCTTACGTATCATTGATTGTGTCTCTGTTTATGATAGTCAGTTTATTAATTGTTTATTTTCTGCTGTCTGTCTGTTAAAATCTGCGGCAGTCACGGAGGGCAATCAAACGCAAGAGAACAGCTTCATCTATGTCAGTTTCTTTTTTCATTTTGAATCTTTTATTTTATCTATCTTTTGCATTTATGTGGAAATCAAAATGGCTTTTTAATTAATTAATTATTCATTTATTTGTGCATGGAATCTAATGTATGGACTGCGATATTTCAATTTTTACTAATGCTTGCAATGTTTATATTTCTTTTTCATTTTGAATAGTTTCATTTCTTCAATTGGATTTAATTTATTGAGTTTTGATCCAGATTCCTCCGAGAGGAAGGGCACAGCAGTCGGATAAAAAGGTTCAGTGTTATGAGCCTGCGACGATGAAATACTTGGGATACTTCCATGCATTGTCGCCTGCTGAGGTTAGAGAAGATATACACATGCTCATTATACATGCATCTAGGTATGTATGATCTTGTGAAATTTGTGGCTAAAAATACTGTTGAAATGTATGGCTGCAGGTCCATGACCGAGTGGCACAGGCGAGGAAGGCTCAGAAAATATGGGCAGAAAGCAGCTTCAAGCAAAGACGACAGTTTCTGCGGATTCTTCTCAAGTACATTATTGAACATCAAGAGCTTATATGCGAGTAAGGATGGTGGAGTCACCATTTTTATTAAACCATTATTAATGATCTTAATCATTAGCAGTTTGACACCAAAGTGACATTTATTGACATTAAAATACCAGACAAGCATTTAAATGTTGCTATGCTCAAGGTCCCAGGGACCTTGGTTTGAAACAACCCATTTCTTAGTTATTTTCTTCACTGGGAGGCTGATTGGGTTGGGGATGCAAGGTGTTCTGTGTACATGAATTCTCTGTTTTGCATCTAATTTAGTGCTGCTCTGTTAGTTAAGGATTGGTCATGTGCTATTTTGATCAGAGTATCTTCACGTGATACTGGAAAGACAATGGTAGATGCTTCTTTAGGAGAAATAATGACAACATGTGAGAAGATCACTTGGCTTCTTTCAGAGGGTGAGAAGTGGCTAAAGCCTGAATACCGGTACCTATTACCTTCTTTTTTTCTTTTCTTTTCTTTTGTTTTTTTATGTACTTCTTATCATTTTTGAATTTATTTTTTATAATCTCTCTTTATTGCATAAGAAGACATGATGGCTCCTTAGAGATTTGTTTAAAAATTTATTTGCCACACTGCATTTCTGATGATTTCTTATTTAAATGGTTGGCACATATTATCTGACAGAAACATGTGACTTACAAACTTGTCGTGGCTTGAACCAAATTTTTACCAACTTTATTTGTAAACTGTCTGGATTACTGACATTGGTTACCTTAAGTACTACACACCTTTGCACTCTTAATCTTGTAATCTTTGTAGATGTTCTGGGAGAGCAATGTTTTACAAAAAATCTAGGGTTGAGTTTCACCCTCTTGGTGTTATCGGTGCCATAGTTTCATGGAACTATCCCTTCCATAATATCTTCAATCCAATGCTGGCGGCAGTCTTTTCAGGGAATAGCATTGTGATCAAGGTACTTCATGCTGCAATGACTAAGTTATTTGGATTTGCATTTAGTGCTTTTGTTACCTATTGATGCACCTGCATCTGTAATGTCATTTATCGCATTTTGATATTGGGATGTCATTGTTGAATGCTCTGTATCCATATCACTTGTTGTTACATGTGCCCATATATTTAACCTGAGAGGTTTTCTGGGCTTTTAGTAACCACTGAGCTGACAGAGAACTATATGCTTGCAATTGTAGGTTTCAGAAAATGCAAGCTGGTCTGGATTGTTCTATTTCAGAATAATCCAAGCAGCTCTTGCTGCTGTGGGAGCTCCTGAAAATCTGGTTGATGTAATCACAGGGTATTCATTTCTGTTTAGATGTTTGCACTAAAATATGTGTATACTTTTATTTGCCAATGATCAAAGCTGTCTTGATAGGTTTGCTGAAACAGGAGAAGCACTAGTGTCATCAGTTGATAAAATCATATTTGTTGGATCACCTGGTGTGGGTAAGATGGTATGATTTTCTTGGCTAACTGAATGGATTTTCTTTGGTTTTCATTTACTTCTATTGTAGCACTTCACTTCATCGTATTTGATCCATACTTGATGGAATATTGGCAGATGCAGTAAGCTCTTTTCTTTTCCTTTTTGTTTTGCTGATAATTTATTCCCAACAGCTGTTTAATTTAGTAGTTTTTGCACATTTTGTGCCTTTTTTAATCATATTTCTGCACATGCCCTGCCATGTATTATTTGTTCTAGGTAAAAAGTGAAGTAAAGCCACAACTGTGCTGCATACGTTTTTTTCATTGCTTATAAACTGAAAGGTTTACTTTATTGCAGATAATGAGAAATGCTTCTGACACACTTATACCGGTAACACTTGAGCTTGGTGGAAAAGATCCATTTATTGTGTGTGAAGATGCAGATGTCTCTCATGTACGAATCCTTTGTACCTGTTCTGATTTCTGATGCATAGTATGCCTGAAAAATTCCTTGGCACCTACTCAATGTTCCACTTAATGTAGGTTGCACAAATTGCTGTCAGGGCTGTTCTTCAATCAAGTGGGCAGAATTGTGCTGGGGCTGAGAGGTTCTATGTTCATAGGGACATCTATTCTTCATTTGTCAGTGAAGTAACTAAAATTGTTAAATCTGTTTCAGTTGTAAGTATGTCTGTTCTGACTTGCTTTATGCATAGGTATCTATTTTCATGATATTTGCAATTTTCTCCCTAGATTTTACCCACTGATCATTTGACTGCTGTATCCATAAAGAAAACAAGGACTATATTCTTGTGTTCGATCATGTATATCTTCTTGTATCTTTGTATTTGTTGTAATTTTATTAGCAAGATTATTAAGATTTTACTCATTTAAGAACAAACTCTCTACCCGAGGATTAAAGTCATTTTTTGCTGCTTTTCTGCTACTTGTTTGCAGGGACCACCCCTTGCTGGTAGGTATGATATGGGGGCAATATGCTTGCAAGAGCATTCTGATAAGCTCCAAATCCTCGTAAATGATGCCTTAGAGAAAGGAGCAGAAATTGTTGTTCGTGGAAGTTTTGGCCATCTGGGTGAAGGTGCAGTTGATCAGTTCTACCCTCCCACCGTGCTTGTAAATGTTGACCACACAATGAAACTGATGCAAGAAGAGGTAGCAGGACTCTTTTTTCACTCAATTTCACTTTGGACATAATTTTTTAACGTGGAAGGAAAATTTTGTGTTAAGAGGATTTTTTGAGAATCATAAATGACATGATTTTATTGATTTCCTATCTGCATTAGCAATAGATTTGCTTTCTGCTTGACTTCAATTCCTGTGAGTATGTTATGACATCTTTTAGAAAACATGGATCAGATTCAGTAGCATTGTATGTGGAGCATGTATGTTATGTGTGTTGGTTAAACATTCACGGCTTCCTGTTTCTATTCATTGAATGCCTTCATAATCCATGAAAACTTGAATGACATGCAGACTTTTGGACCAATTATGCCGATAATGAAATTTAGTACTGATGAAGAGGCTGTCAAACTTGCAAATGACTCAAGATATGGGCTTGGCTGCGCTGTTTTTTCGGGTAGTCAGCGCCGAGCTAGAGAGATTGCTTCTCAGATACATTGTGGAGTTGCTGCAGTTAATGACTTTGCATCAAATTACATGTGTCAGGTATTTCTATTTCAAGTGCTATGTGTATGATTCTGCATTTTGCATCCAGTAAAATCCAGTGGATGTAAACTTTTTTTCTTTCTTAAATTTTGATGGAAAAACTCATACTTGAAGGTGACTGGGTGAGAAGTTGCCTCGTAGCTCACCTAGTTTTCCTAACCCAACGCTGCCATTGGATAAGTTATTCACTGAACAGACATAAAATGAAGCAATAATATTTGTTTGTGATGCATTTTCTGCTTTTACATGAAGTCAGAGAAAATAATATATTTTGTTTTGAAACTGAAGCATGGCTTTATGGTTTTACTACCGTTTATATTCTCTCTAGTAACTAATAAATTGAGCAGTTGATCCTTTCATATCTGTTTGTAATCTTTCTTCAATCTTAGTTCTAACTGATGCCTTTTGATGTTCTCAGTCCCTGCCATTTGGTGGTGTGAAGCACAGTGGATTTGGCAGATTTGCTGGTGTGGAAGGATTGCGGGCTTGCTGTCTTGTGAAATCAGTTGTGGAAGATAGGTTGTGGCCGTACATTAAAACCAGGATACCAAAGCCTATCCAGGTTGGCTTTAGAAACTCTACATTTTTCTCTTTTGGTTCTGTTTTGTTTCTTGAACTAAGGGGAAGAAAGCATTAAGTTGCGCAATCATAATTTGCTGCCATTACTCATACTGACTCTTGCCTATAATAAATAGTATCCTGTTGGGGAGAACGGCTTTGAGTTCCAGCAGTCTCTTGTAGAAGCACTCTATGGCTTGAACATACGGGATAAGCTGCGAGCGGGGGTCAATGTTTTGAAGATCATGTCAGAACACAACTCCAGCAACAGTAAGAGTAGAAATGAGTAAGGGTGATCCTTGAAGAATGGGGACTTGTTCATCTGTTTCACCAACACGGATGATCTTTTGTGAACTTGACTTCCCATTGTTCATAATTGCAAGTATCAAGAATCCTTAATCCAGAACTTCTATTTGATTTGGAAATCAAAATGCAGTTCCATCTCATTTTCATGAAGAAACTCGTTGCTTTGTTATGCTAAACTTTGTTAACAAGAGAAAGCAGAAGAATTCTGATTCAGATCGACTCACGTAACTCGTAGTTTGTTTATACTGACAAATACCAGCTCTTTCGATTCCCTTTTTTTCCCTTAGAAAGCAAGGAGACATGTTTCATAAACAATCCTGATTGGTGCCTTTTATGCTGCTCTGATAGGGAAACAGTATTACGAGTTGCTTCTGCTGTCGGTAGTGTTCCTTTCCTGTTTGAATCGTGGATTGGGAGATTTTGTAAATTAGGTCTCAATTAAGGAACAGGCTGGATGTCAGCATTTCTGAAGTCAAAGTCCAGTCAATTTGCGTCCTTAACATAAATAACGTTGTTTTTTAATTTTATTTTAAAATAATACTTTTTTTAAAAAAATCAATTTTAATATTAACATATTAAAATAATCTTAAAATATCAAAATATAATAATTTAAAATATAAAAATAAACATTTTTTTTTTTATAAAAACAAACAGTTTATTAATAACACCAGCGTCGATGATGATGGAACAGCCTCGCTCAGCATCCGTTTTAAAGCACGGCTTCTTTCCCGCCTTTCGTCGAAAGTAGACACGTGGAAGTAGATCCTTTGGCAGCAGAAATGATGCTCTCAAAAATAAAATAATGAATTATTAGGAAAGAACAACGAATTTACCGCCCTTCCACACCTGGCTCGCAACAATGACATGATTGCCTTGATATCCCGTTCAAGGTTCCCTGGGAAATATTGAATGCTGAGTGATTCTTGCTGTATTTCCTGGAAATTTTAAGGCGGCAAATTGTTTTCTTGTTTCTGTCCAAAACTATTCACACCTTAATGCACGAGTGATCTCCCACCGAATTGCATCAGCGTCCTGGGTTATACCCTGTCTACAGATTCCATAACCCTGCCTCTGGCAATTCACTAATGCAACTATGAAACTCTCATTCTCGGGTGATGAAGGATACATAAATTGTTCATCCTGTAATAAGTACAAAGAATCAAGAATGAAGTGAGGAACTAGAACTTTCCCGGAAAGAAGAATTGTAGTCAGCCTGCAAGAGATTCTTCGTGACTAGATTTTGAGGTGGTCGCTATGCTTACAATTACTTTCAGTGCGTCAGACTGTCATCTCCTGAGCGAATTTTTAAGCGTCTTGGGAAAAGGGAAGATTTGTGCAGCTGAAAAACCAAGGAAACTGCAGGAGCCGTTCCATGCTCAAAGAGCCATGGAAAATGGATGTCTAATACCACCCTTGGAACAGCAAATTAGACAACCATGAATTGGAGCAAATTGATTGGCAGTTTTTTTTTTTAATATTTATCGATGTTCAAAGCAGCACCATTCTCAATCTATGCATACATGAGTGGATGTAAATGGGCATACCTAATATGTGTACTTACAAATGACATTGTGTTGATATCATCAAAAGTTCATGGAACATTAAGTAAAAAACGAAATAGAAGGTTGTGTTGTGTAAAATAAATCATTGAGCTTAGTCCTTATCTCAGGGATCATAGAATTCACCAGGGGATATCTGCAGCAACTCTCTGGCAGTTTGACCGACAAACCAAGCTAAACATTTTTCCAGTCTCGTCTGCAAGAGTGATTTTTAGGTGGAATATGCGCGCAACTTCAGCATCACAATTAGAGGCTGCATTCGACCTCCCCACTAGGAATCTTGTTAACATGTCCACAATGAGAGCGTGAAAATCTTGTGTTCGCATGACATTGATCAACTTGGTCAAGCTGAAATCGACAGATCCATTAACATGTTTATTGAAAAATAAGTAAAAGGATTATTAGCACAAGAAAGCATAAGCACTGCCCATTCATTCAATTTGTATTGCTAATGACCGCATAAAATTTGAAATAGGGTTAGGAGATGCTCTGTCACTAAAATGCATGCCATTACCATTTTACCACCATGACATTTTGCTTCTTGTACCCCTTCCACATTTGAGCTAGCAATTTATAGTACGATGCGATCATATCTGGGAAATCAAAGTCATGCAAACTGACTATCTTTCTTACTTTTAAGAGAAAACGTAGATTGACTCAATCATCCAGAATCATGCAAATGATTGCTTCTTGTACCCCTTCCACGTTTTAGCAAGCAATTTATAGTGCGTTGCGGTCATATCTAGGAAATCAAAGTCATGCAAACTATCTTTTTTACTTCTAAGAGAAAACATAGATTGACTCAAATCATTCATAGAAAAGACATCGGAAAGCATATAGAAATGAAAGTAAAAAGGATTCATTCAAAAATAGCCGATCCAAGCCTGTAAAGTAAGAACCTACACGAGTCAACTGGCTTCACTGGATAGATCAGAGAGGCAAGATAACTTGTGAAGACAAGATGAGGTCAGCAATGCAGGTAAGAAACTAAGGTTTATGAAGAAAGCCCTTGCTGCATTCTCATTCCATGTTGCTTCAAGGCTGCAAGTGAAGTAAACAATCGTTAAAAGAGATTCTTGAAAGACAATACACACAAGAATGGAATAGAAACCACAGAAACCCATCCACCTAATACACATCTGCTAATCAGTTTCAACTGAAACTAACGAAGATAAGTGACTATATTTTGAACACTCACCTACGACGTAGATAAAGGTCGATAGTGTTCGAGCTCCAAAAATCACCCAAAGCAAGCATACGAATCAACTAATAACCAAACACGCAACGTTTTAATTTTATATCACTATCAGGTATAACAAAAGCATCGACAATAACAGCTTCCAAGACACTATTTAAAGACAAGAAATTCTTCTCATAAACAGAATCAATAGTCGCAGTTTTTGCTAACTTATTTCCCCCGTGTTTCCTTTTCAACCGATTCATAATTTCCTGTCTATTCTTCGACAATCCACTTCTTCTTTGCTCGCTTCCACGCCTTCAAAACAGATCAATCACTCTATAATGATTAATGAACTCTTAAATAACAAAAACTAGCAACGATATAATAATTTATTAAAAGAAACCCTGATAATTTACTCAGATCCGTTTCCATTCGGATCGTAAATTTCTTCGTCTTCAACGGAAGATAAAACGGACCTGGCGTGATCGATGAATGCAAGAAACCGACCTTCTTGATTGTCTATGTCCATTAGTGAGTCTTCTCTTGAGTTATTGAATTGACTCGTGTTTAACTCGTTGATTTGCGATTTCAAAAACCAGTGAAGGGTTCTTAACTTCTAGCGTTTTGGCGCGGGAATATTTTTAATGGGAGAAGAGTGAAGGTTTAGTTTTGGGCCCAGCACGTTTATTTATATGTCCAAAGGGAGTAGTTATTTCCAAGAATAACCTCCGAGACCTATACTTTATAATACATAAAAAGCTCAATGAGGGTGAAAAGAAGAAATTTCTTGTTTTGATGTATTGGTTTGGAATCGGATATGGATGGTTTACTTAAAAGACATCGTAATCATCCAAAGAATAACAATAATAATAATAATAATATTAAAAGTAAAAAATCGTAACCATCCAAAGAATAATAATATTATTAATAATAAAAAATTTTAGTATGAAAATAATCTCATGAATTTTCAATTTCTTGTTCATTTTGATTTGATTTTTTTGGGTCCAAGGGATGTTTCTCATAACTTCTCCTTCCAAAATATTAAATTAAAATATAACTAAACGCAAGTCATAAACACACTCGTGAAATAAAGCTCCCGTGTTGACGACTGTTATTCGTGTTAACTTCGCGTACTGTAGCCTAACCGTTTTATGGGTCACGAAAAGAGACGGAGGTTCAAGAGACTAGAGCGTTTTACGATTTTTCTGAATTGCCAAAGGCATCTGTTCTATCTCAGGTTTGAAACCACAAATGTGTTTAAATTTCTAAGGGAGATGGGAGGATGCATGGTTTAAAACGCTACAAATGTTTTAAATGTCAAGCATGACCGAAGACGAAATGCTTGAAATCCGTCTAAAATACATCATGGCTGAAGCCTGAAAGTGACTGCATTGTATCCGATCATAGACAACATGATGACAAGAAGGATGCCATCTCATAGACGATGAAATGGCATTTTCATGGTTGATATACAAACAACAGCAGTCAAGTACAAACTGTCGGTAACAATAACAGGACCAGATGTGATACATGACATGTTTGTTATACATAGAATCAACAGAACGTGTTTTCTCCTGTCCAAATATTAGCCCTTTAAAACCCAAAACAAGTCGGGTCAATTTAACACCCCTCCAAAAAAAATTCTAAATTAGAGAAAGATGTCTGCATGGGGACAGTTGAAACAGAAGCATGAAGAGATGATGTAGCACCCAGAAACCTTGACAGAAATGACCTAGTAAGCAGCATCTCTGAAGGAAGCCACAGCACTTGCGAAAACCATTTAATAGCACTTAAATTTCACGTTTCAGTGTCACGCCATTGATCCCTACTGGAGACTTCGGGCGATAATGTTCATCTGTGTCCACCTCTTCAATTTCCTGATGGAACATTGCAGATAAATGGTTAATCCAGTATGATACAGATGGAAGGAAGAGGAGCAAATAGATCATGAAGCAAATGCTTTGTACCTGCACCACATCCTCACCCTTTACAGCCCGTCCAAACACCAAAATCTTGTCATTTAAATCTGGAATGGGTGCAGTTGTAATGAACAGCTCAAATCCTGTGCTGTCTCTAGTTTTTGAGGTTCCAATCATAAAAGCCTCGTGCTTTGGGCTGATTATCACAATTAGATATTATCATTGCGGAAACAAGGAGCCAAATTCCATAAAATGCTAGTCATAAAATTTCAAGGCAAAAAACCTTGTAGCAAGCCTACTGTGGAGCTTTCCTTTTGTGGTCCAATCTTCAGCAGCTCCAAGCCCTTGGGAATGCCCTGCTTGAATTACATAATGCTTGATCACGTGATGAAAAGGAATCCCTTTGAAGTACCCCTTTTGACTGCAAAACCAAATTTGAAGATTTAAGAGTAAAACAAAGCTAATGAATATAGAACTAAATAAAAATGAAGAAAAGAAGAGGATCATAATAACTACATTACCAAATCAGAAACTGAGCAAATAATTGGTCTACTGCTATTAGACAAAATCACAAAAAAAAAAAAAAAACTAAAGCAAATAGAATGGATCTTCTAAGCAACTGTCCTTTTAAAATTAAAAAAACAGCCAAATAGATTCAATGCATTCTTGTTATTGCATGTGAACCATGTTTCAGTTTAACAAAACAGTAGATGTAGATCAAAGAATCCCAACATATGTTGTTGCTTACCACAAGTCAAGGAATTTGTCCACAATCATTGGAGAACCATCTTTGTACAGTTCTACTGTTATATAACCTTTTGATGTATTCAGAATCTACAGATGAATGAAAGATCACGGCAAGTAAGTATAAGGGATTTCAATCACATTACAGCAATGTAAATATGGTTTTATGCAGGTGATACAAAGGATTAGTCATAGAGCCATTACGATAGAATCGAAGATGTTAAGAAAGGCTCAAGAAGTCATAAATCAGTTGCATCTCAGCAGAAACAGTCAGATAGACAATGTATGTTTTAAGACTCCAGTTAAACTTCACTAGGAGAAACTTTTCACATTCAGAGACGGGCCACTCACACCCACACATAAATGGCTCTTCTATATAGATATTTAACTTTGCTTGTCAAAGAAATACACAAATAAAATGACATCAGCACCTCAACTACAATCAACAATCACAGCATAAAAATTGTAGCAAGCTAATTCAACAACTTACAGCATAACCAGGGAGATCATACTTCTTTGAATCTGCAAATGAATCGGCAGTATCCTAAGTAACATAAAATGGAATCAACTTCAAATTTACAGATTTACTTCGACAAAATAACATAATTATGATTGTATTTATCAGAGAATCCCTGAATTGCTAGATGACTAAGAAATTACCAGACAATTTTTATAAAAAAAAATGATGAAGAAGAAATCCTATTATATACCTCAAAAGTTGACAGGCCACTTCCTGGTTGGTTCTTTGACCTGAAAATTATGGATTAAATCAAAAGAATCATTTCTCAATGAGATCCACGAGTAAATTCTCGTTAGAAAACTGATGACAGTTATCCACAAAACAACAGGTGCCATTGAGTAAGGGAGGGACAGCAAACCTTTGTGACCAATGTCTATATGTTGCAACTAAGGACAATATAATCACCAGAACAACTAAGTTACAGAGAAATATAGTAGTGGCGCTGATTCGAGCCGGCCCCTTCTTCTTTTTGCTCTGATTTAGCAATGCCTGAGGTTTTATCCTTGCCATGGAGTGTAACTTTGACTATACTTTCACAAACAAAATAAACTATGTCACAAGCAGTAACTGTAACATGCATTTACAAAGTAAAATGGAAACCATAGTAAGCATCTCTACAACACCACTTTCCTTTCTCGTCATTTAATTGATTAAATATATCAATTTGCATTTACACCCATCAAAAATCACTTCAATGGCAAGAACAGGTACTTCAATAAACTAAACCCGGTCGTAAAATGACTGAACAGCTAACTTTACCATATATATCTTCTATAAGTTTTTCGTGTTTATCTAAAATATATGTTTTCCCTACCAACAAGCCAACACATACAATTAAATAAACATCCTTTATAATAAATACCAAACTCAAATCCATTCCACGAGAGTAAATTCCAACAATCGAAGTGATCATGCACTTACCGAATGCAACATCCAATAAAAAAAAAATTGTGTCTAATTCTTGTTTTGCAAGTTCAGTTAATCAGATAAAACAGTTCACAATGGCCATTTCTCTTTTTTTGATGTTCAATAAGTGCAGAACAACAAGATTAGAAACAGCAAATTCCTCTCAAACTAACGAAAAAGGTGATTTTCAGCTCAGTGAAATAGAATTCAGAGACTAGAACTTCAGTTCAGATAGAGAATTTACCTAAAAAGTTCGGAAGAATAGAAACCCTAACATTTCAGAGACTATCAGAGCATAAAAAGTAATAATCGCACAGCACATGTAGCATGAAGACTAGCGAGGCAGTACCTTAATTTTGACAGAGTTGGTTAATTCTTAGCGCGCCCCAGCCGGTGACGTTAATGACTTTTCTACTGCTTAAGGAGATAATCGAGAACCTGCGAGATGGTAGAATTTGTATTATAATAGATTATCAGGCGATGGTAATTAATTAGTTTAGTTTCAAGCTGAGGTGGGTTCCACGTGAGCAGTAGATTCAAAAACTGACTGTGTAGTGGGAGTGGAGCAGACGGTTCTGATTGAATCAATCAAGGTGGAGCCCCGGACACGTTTGCAGTCGTGATGACATTTAGAGGTGGAGTGGAGATGATCTAGACCGTCCGGGTTGAATATCACTTGAGCCTAGCCTAAGTTTATGTGTCTATGGGTTTGTAGTTTGTACACTCTGGCCCAACTTCAAACCTCAAAGATATGGTCCTCGGATTGGAGTCTTTTTCTTAGAAAAAAACAATAGACAAACATTTATATGGTCCTTGGATTCTGTACAAAACTGATTTTTGGTCATATGACTCTCCATTACACTTATGGAGATTCTTGAATCTCCGTGCAGTTTTTTTAAAAAAATTATTTTTTGTAGTTTTAAATTTAATTTTTTTTATGATTTTAGATTGTTTTAATGTGTTAATATTAAAAATAAATTTTAAAAAATAAAAATATATATTATTTTAATATATTTTAAAAAATATATTTTAAAAAATAATTATTATTATAATCTCATACATTATCTAAATTGAGTGTTGAATTAGGAATGGTATTCTCTTTCCGGACATTATCAAAAATATCTCAGACATTATTAAAGATATGGTCCTCGGATTGGAGTTTTTTTCTTAAAAGAAAACAATAGACAAAAATTTATATGGTCCTCGGATTCTGTACAAAGCTGATTTTTGGTCATATAACTCTCCATTACACGTATGGAGATTCTTGAATCCCCGTGTAGTTTTGGAAAAAAAAATTATTTTTTGTAGTTTTAAATTTAAATTTTTTATAATTTTAGATTGTTTTAATGTATTAATATTAAAAATAAATTTTAAAAAGTAAAAATATACATTATTTTAATATATTTTAAAAAATAATTATTATCATAATCTCATACATTATCTAAATTGAGTATTGAATTAAAGATGGTATCCTTTTTCTGGTGGAGCTCAAGATATAATTCTATAAATAAAAATAATGAAAGATCTATAGCCAAAAAAATACTTTTGCTTATGTTGTTATTTTTACTTTCTCTAATTGTTTTTTTTTATTTTTTAATATTAGATTGATTGAAAAATAGGTTTTATAATTTTTTATATGGGATAATTTCAATCTTATAATATTAGTCATGATTTTACCATTCTAACCTGGGTTAATATTGTTTATTTTTAAAATTAATTTTTAATTAATTAATTTTTTATAAAATTATCATAATATCGTGTATGTATTTAATGAGGAGATAATACTGACATTAACATTTGCAGCGCAGCGATGGAATCATGCAGTCTCAAGAGAGAATTGATTAGTGGCTAGAATCAGAGGATAAAATTCAGCTTGATATAGTATGATACTTTACAGGATGGGCTACTCAGGAATTATGATCAACTCAAGGGAATTGATTCCACCCTAATTTTATACTGCACGTGGTTAGAAGAAAGATTCAAGTATAATTAGCTAGAATATTAAAATAATATTAAAAAAAAAGCTATGTGAAAGCAAATAAGGCATACCAATCAAAAGTGAAGAAGTATGAATTTCCAATAAAATTAATTTAATGAGAAAATAACATTTAATATATATCATATACGTGATAGAAAAATAAATTGATATAAATATAACTTTGTGTGTGTTGAGCATATGTTAAAAAATATATATATCAGATAACAAATGGAACTCGAAAATTACCCGATGAAACCTTATCACCATGGGATGATTAATAAATACTGATTTATTTCGGTGTGGAGGTCTTCTCTCATTATCATATAATTAGCTTCACCACTTCTTAATGCAATAATTATCTTTGATGTTCAAAAAAGATAGAAACGAAGTGGTGTGCAGAGATAACAATATTGTAAAATGAAATAGCGAAATAACAATAATTAAAAGTCAGTAACAACACAAGCTAAAAATTTAATGAAGCAAAACTTCTATTAAAAAGAATACTAGGAGTGAGCAAAAAAATTAAAAAATTAATTAAACTGAGAAAATTAGAAAAAAATATCAAAAAAACCAAATTATAAAAAAAAACTGATTAAAATTTTGAAAAAATCGACCAGTTCAGTTCGGTTTTATAAACCTGAAACTGAAAAAACCAAACTTGAAATTGAAAAAACCAAATCAGAAAAAACCGAGTTAAGCTAGTTTGTCATAAAAAACCTGAACCAAACCGGTTTTTTTTTTTTAAAAAGTTCGATTTGGTTATCTTTTTTTATAAAAATCAAACTGAACCGAAAATAATCACCCCAGTACAGACTAATATCTAAAAGGTTGAAATATATTAATTATAAATCAATTTCTTTCTGAGCTTTAAAAATAGGTTTTTTATTTCCGAGCTTTAAAAACAGGCTTCACAAAAATTGTAGAAAATATGGAAAGAAATTGAAGACTTGACTTATAATAAGTTGATGTTAAAAAATACAGTAATGATTGATTTTTAAAATATTTTTTTACTTGAAAATATATTAAAATAATATTTTTTTTATTTTAAAAAATTATTTTTGAGATCAGCATTTTTAAATTATATAAAAATATATAAATTAATTTTAAATAAAAATAAATAATTTTTCATAAAACACTGTTTAAAATACAATTTCAAAAAATAAAATACATTTATATCATCCACTTTTATCCATATCAGCAGCTTTTGGATTCCACGTTCATATAAATAAAAGAGAAGCACTCTGGAATTTGAATACATTATCTCACTAGTTAGATACCTCGGTGATTGATGACTAACGGGGGGACTGCTATACAAATCCAATGTATTATGAAAATATACAGGGATTAGATGTGGAGTTCCTGAACTGGAGGGACTAACCCATCAGTTCCTTAAAAGTAAAAAACCTAGTACCAAGTTATAACATGTTATTCGAATATTTGATAGGCAGAAGAAATAACGGTGCTGTACGGTGCCCCTCCCTGGTTGCTAGAGACAAACTCTCCAGTTATTCTAGAGAGAAGGAGCTCGATCGTGAGTCATCGTCTGCTTTGTGGAGCTAGATATAGTCAGGGTTTTCTCTTATTCTTACTGTCGGTGGAAAGCGATAAATAAAACGGCAGATAAAAAGGTAAATCGTTTCTTTTCTTTTCTTTTTTTACTTATTAGATATCTAAAGTATTTAGGGTTTGTTACTGGAATAGTGAGGACATCTTTAATTATTTGATGCATTTCTTGCTCTCAAGATAGCATTACATGATAAAAAATGGGGAGAGGATTAAGAAGAAGCTGTGTATTTTTTATTTTGGCCAACAAAATCCTCTCATGCTCTGTCAAATGCTTCTTCAAGTGGCAACTTTTTAGTTTGTATATTTATTCAAATGACGAAGAAGACTTTTTATTGTGTTATTTGTGTGCTTTTAAATAATTTACACAGAAAGAACTTATAAAAGACACCGAACCTCATTATTTAAGATTTTTTGTTTTGGAGGAGGAATTATTTACATGGTAGCAAAAATGTGAATTTTGTTAGCGAATATGGCTAAATGATGAGTTAAGTGCCGTGATGTAATGTAATACACATGCTAATTTAATTCTGTTTCATCGAGATTTGGTTGAGATGGTACCAGCATGATTTCTTATGCCCTTGGACCTTTTTGTTCAGCTGATTGAAATGAAAGAATATTGTCAATCTATTACTTTGGCCAACACTAGAGATCATAGCGGAATTGCCTGAATTAGTATGGAGATATGATTCTTTCTGGGTTGCTCCACCAAATGAAGAGAGTAAATTTTGAGGAGATTATTTTTTTTACGGTAATTTAAATGCGAACCGTAGAGTAGAATAAGGGATGAAGCTGTAACACAATGCAAGTATGCAATTTGTGTGATGCTTAACGTTTCATTATCATTCTAAAAAAAAGAAAAAGAAAAAAGAATTTTTTTTTGCCATTGAGCAGTGGCTGGTACAGTTTGGATCACAATGTAGTTTAGTTGCATATGTAGTTCTGTTTTGCTAGTAATAATCACAGAAAGCACGTGCCACTCAAGCTAGTTTTATAATTTGTTTGTGCATTGCAACAGGCTTGCAAGCCATTTTGACATACTGCTTCAACAGCTCTGGACTGGTGTGATAAAATGTTGGCTACAACTCTGCGATCTCGGTCTCTTCATCTCTCATCTTCACTCCTGAATCATCCATGGAAACCTGTGTTGTCAGGTTCCGGTCATACTTTCTCTTCATCAGCTGTTGAATCCAACAGTGACAGAAGCATACTGGACCTAAACGAGATAGAGAAGGTTCTCACTGATGTGAGAGCAGATGACGTGAAAGTTATACCAGCTAAAAAGCACGCTGAATGGGCTGATTATATGGTCATTGCCACTGGCAGGTCCACATGGCATGTCAAAAACATCGCTCAAGCCCTTATTTACAAGGCACGTTCAACTCTCTCTCGCTCTCTCTCTCTCTCTGACTTCTTAGGCAACTAAATTGAATAATATTAGCAATTGGTATCGTTTTCCTTGTTTGATATTTGCAATTTGGTTCATGGGAAGATTTAGGGAAGGAAAAAGAAATGAACCTTTCAGCATCACATTGAATTCTTGGGCAGGGCAGGAGGGTTTGTGTTTATTGCTGTTTTGTTGTTTTGATTGATGATGGTTTCTTTGGTGTTTGAGAACAATTTGTAGTAAGATGTTTATTGATTTTTCCAAGGATTGAGATTATTTTTCTTATTTTTTTCATGAGCAGGCTAAGCAAAAGCAAAAGGGGGCTCAGCGAATGACCCTCCCCAGTGTGGAAGGGCAAGAGGGAGGAAAGTGGATTGTTATTGACTCTGGTTTGTCTCCACTCTATGATGTTAGACACGTAGGCTGTTACGGAAAATCAAAAGTTAGATATGTTGGTCCTTTAATGGTATAATCAGTACAGGCCCCCTTCTATTTTACTAGAAATTTGTTACACCAACCAGCTAATAGCTTTAATTATTCGTATCGCAAAGTTGAGTTGGTTAGAGTTCCCTTGCTTGCTGCTTAAAGGGGAAAACTGGAAACGAGCTTGTCAAAGAATTTCGTCTTATCTTTTCTTATTCAGTTTCTATCTTACTCTATATGGGCATCTATTTCACGCTTATGATAACCTTATGAGCTACATGAAATTGACTTAAATTATGTTAGCATAATCGTGAAACTGATACTTTGATGAACTTTAGTGTTGATAAAGTGGCTTATTGATTTCTAGAATCTTGCTCTTTTAGTAATTTTTCTCTCCGCAGGTAAGGTGATAGTTCATGCTCTTGACGAGAAAGCTCGAGCATACTACAATTTGGAAAGTCTTTGGACCTCAGATGCATCTAAAGAGGAACCAGATCAGGTAAAAGATAAAATCAAGGATTTTGAACTTTTCTGTTCTTTGTCCAATCTGGTACACCCCAACATGCACACCCACCCACCGATACATGATGTTGTAAGTTGTGTTTTCCTCTTGATCTAGAAGATAGAGGAATGCATCAACACAAATTGAGACTGTTAGTTAATTTTTTTAGCTTTGTAGGAAAAATCAATGTGCATTTAACAAAAGAGAAATCCAAGATATTAAAGCAGTTGAGTTCCAATCTCTTAAGCAAGTTGGTTTAAAATTTTATCCCGGTTCCAAGAGAAATGTATTCAATTTTGAGAGTCATCTTGCTATAACCGCATCTCTGTTTTTTAAATCATTTCTACCTTTTATCCATTTTGTGTCTTCTGAATCTGCTAGTGGCTTTCTGATTATTTTACTTGTGGATTTGAAGGGGAAAGAGATTTCTAATTATTTTAATAATGAGCATTTATGATCAAAATATCCTCTATGTTTAAGCTGTGGAGTGATGTATTGGTCTTGTGAGAGCTCTATATAGTTGCATATATGTGCTTATAATAAGTTTTTGTATGTATATAATATGACTCGGTGATTTGTGGAGTGATCTATTGATTACTGGCATCCTGGCTGTACAGAAAATGGTTAGAATTCAATCTCGATCCTCATTTGGAATGGCTTTATTACCATGTCTGAGCTTTCAAAAAATTTCTTTTAAATTAAATAATGGTTGTATTAATTGGTTTCTTTTGACTCGTTCTTAACATGGCATGGGTGAAGTCGTACTTGGCTTTTTTTTCTGTATCAAAATATTCTATAACATGTGTTGAATGCTTAAACCTGAAATTTCCTCGAATTAGAGGGGAAATGAAAACCTGATGTCTTTTTTTGTTTCATCTGTTTAGGACTTGGATAAAGCTTTTATCAAGATTCGTCCCAAGAGAAACAATTCTAAAAGACCAGCAAATAGAGGTGCCTGAAGCATCAATAGTTGTGACATGAGCAGCTGCTGCCATTGTTGCCAATATAGTTTTCTCGTGCAAGTTTTTTCCTCAATCAATATGTACGTGTAAACTGTATATTGCTCTCTTATGAATGATTTTCTGCAGTTTTCTTCAGAATTGTCACATCATTTGCTTGGAATCTCTCTTCCATCTTTTTTTCGTACAAAAATTCCAGAAAAGGAACGAGGAATTAGTTCATAAATCACAACCTGATGATAATAGCATATGATACATTGTTTTCTTGGCTTATATTTCTACAAAAAGGGATTTATAGCAAGTTACAGGATGTTTGGCATAATTTTTCTTCTGTGTTTTTTAAAAATATTTTTAATTCAAAAAAACATTAAATTAATATTTTTTTAATAGTCTCTAAGAATTTTAATGTACCGATGTTAATAGTAAAAAAAAAATAAAAAAATTTAAATAAAAAACTATTTTAAAACCTCCTCAGTGTTTAATTGGTGGTATGCTGGTATTAATATCATTTATTTTGGAGTCTCCAAACAGTTACTGTCTCACCTTAAAACCTTGGAGCTAACTTGTGGGTTTACCAACTTTCAGTTTTCTGTCCATCTCGCCTTAGCAGCGTACCTGTAAATTTGACGGGCCTTGCCCTTGAGAAAACACCTTTTGGGAAGGAGTGCTTCATGGGCCCAAAATCCCTTCTCGCATTGGATGACGTGGGATTGAGCACTGTAGTATGTATTACTAGAATGCCATCCAACATCAGCCCACTCGATTGAGTTGAATATTTTACCCGATCTGAATGGTGTCAGAGCAGATCGGGTAAATTCTAATCCAATTTCACTCTGGTCGAGAGCATATATGGGTGAAGGTTTCACCTAACCACAACAACATGATATTTTTACTGTTTATATATATATATATATATTAAATCCAGTAAAATAAACTCAAATATCTAATCCAGTATTACTAGAATGCCATCCAACATCAGCCCACTCAAACTTTACTTAATAAGTGACAAAACAGTCTTTGATTTTTTAATAAATAATGCATATTATTGCAGTATTACATTGCAATCCTTGTAGAAATCAATCTAAGTTTCTGACTTTACTATATAAGTGAATTTTAATTTATAATTATTAACATGTGATAATAACGATAATTAAATAACAACATATATATAAATTAGTATGTTAATGTCCCTTGGTAATTGTTTGTAACATCTCCATATCAAATACCAGGCAGTGCACGTGTAAGTTAGGTAAATATTGATACATTCCTCTTTGAAATACATGATAGTAAATCATTTAATAGACAACAAGCAAGCATTTAAACATTACAAACATAATTTTAAATATAAAAGATATCTTCAATGATTCATATATACAACTATATTAATTGTTGATGACTTGTTACCGAGCACAGAGCACTTATATGTTTAATTCTATAGTTTTATATTTTTAAAACACATGTAGTGCTAGTTTTTAAATGTAATACAGAAAAATAAGATTATTGGACAAATAAATCAATATCTTGCACGATTTTTCTATGAAGTGATATTGCCAGGTGATAAAACAATTTAAAAAGATGTTTTTTCAAAAAAAAAAAACATGACAGACAGAATACTCGGTTGGTGCCCGATGGGTAAAACAAACCCTACACCTAATCTGATCGGTTATGTGATGGCTGTGGATATACCAAGCCGGGTGCATAGAAATCATGATCCGACTTGATATTTTGCCATGCTACCCAGCTACTAAAATGAGTTTTAAGTTACCTCTAGCACGGTTGAAGAAACAATGGGATGAGAATTAAATGTGAAAATCATGTCTGATGATCCAATATAATGTGTTTTTTTAAATACATTTCTATATAAAAACATCAAGTTAATATATTTTTATGTGTTTTTTCTTCTACCAAGCATAACCTTATTCTTGACTTATCGTTGCATTTCTACGATCGGCGCCTGTTTTCATATAAACTCATCGACTTGACAGTACAAGATTCGTTAAACGTTCGGCCTGAAGTCCTTTAAGAAATAATTGTCAGTTCTAGACTCTCAAGTTTGGCCCACAATTAAATCAGGCGGTCTTGTCGTGAAAAAAAATATCGGGGAAGAGAAGTGCCAAAGGGTTCACAACTCAAGAAAAGCAAACACACGTCGAGGACTCAATCTCCTAGATCCATATGAAATTATGGTTTTTTTTATAAATTTGATTTTTTTATGGGTTTAAATTATTTTGGTTTATTATTATTAAAAATTATTTTAATATATTTTTAAACAAATAATATTTTCTAAAAATAAAATATTATATTTTCAATAACATTTTTAAGACGGGATTGTGCCCACAAAATGGTAAAAATCATTCGGAGACCACAGGAAGGAACCTGTCAAGCCCAATATACTCAAAAATTGATAACCCTCTTGCCTCCGTGCCGCAGTCAAATCCAGGTCCCAAGCTGAGGTACTGCACCCCCCCGCCTCACAAATAAACGTACACATACATAATATATGTCGATACCTTATAACAAGTCATTGATTCATATCACTTTTATCTTTGATCTACGAGAATTAATCCGTTCATTTGATTCACAAAAAATATTTTCAAAAATATTTAAAGATAATAACTAAATTCAATAATCTTCTCATTTCATAATTTAATTCATTGCCACTTGTACTAGTACTGTGGAATATGAGACCAGCCATGTTATTCAATTCGCTTTTTAATCTTTCTCCATTCCAGGAAAAATAAAAAGAAAGCGAAAAATAGAAACCCCATTTGATGCATGGCCCTTGAATTTTCGGCAAATAAATAAATAATAATAATAATAATAATAATAGAGAAGTAGCTGACTTTGAGGGGGTGTTTTGGTCTAGTCAGATATGGTACGTATTTGGCGAGTAGACAATAATATTGTCATCTCATACAAGTCACTGTTGTGTGTTCTTCTGTACAGAGTGATCATGGTTACATCATGTGCAAATCATAGTACAGACACTGTTATTTATGTCCCAAGCTAGATAGCCTGCAACCTGGAGCTGCTTGGGTGGCCTTCCAAGTGCAATGTCAAGATTCCACAACTACACAAGCAAAAGGGGGCTTGGATGTTTTTTTATAGCATTTTTAGGTGATTTTTGTAAAACTTCTTTGTTTTTACGCAGATGAATTGTCGGAGGTTTTCTCTCTCTTGGTTTTTGTGTTTATGAGTAATCTATCAATTATTGCAAAGCATGACTGCATAATTTTGCAAGCCACGCACCTTGATAAAGTTCAAAAAAATCATTCAGTCAATGGCACAAAAAACTAAATATTATCAGAAACTAAAATTAGCTCCTTAATTTATTACCCACCCTTCTTCTTCCTCCTCCCCTCTAATGCTCATTTAAGCAATTCGTTGCAATTCACAGGGAGGATTGACGTCAAGCCATCGGCATTGTATAGGGAAAAGAGATGATCAGGGGTGGCTCTGGTTCAACATAGACAGATCGCATATAAAGCCTGACCTGACCTAGCCAGGCCTATACAAGCCAGCTATCTGCAAGCCTATAACATATCCACGTGACTTTGATAGGTAACCATGCATATGCACCTGACGGTTTTCTGCCTGTGCATTTAGTCCAACCACTTCGTTGTTCATAAAAAGAAACTTTTCATTCATTTTGGCTCGAAAAGAAACAGGCGACAGATGCTTTTTTTATGTGTATGGATTGGATAACTAGATTCATCTTTCTTGTAATTCATCTACTAAGGTGACTGCCACTCATAAATCTTGTCCACATGGGCCATTGCTGCATAAAACTCATGATATGACATGGCTGACAGATTATAGGTTGCTCTATTTTGACAAAGCAATAAAATCGGTGCTTCGATTTTGGCCTCGAAGTTCAGGCCAATTATGCAACTGTACACAAGGTGATTCTACAGTGTCTTTGGTTTTCAACCAAACGCGTTGTCTTTAGATGGACGACTCATTGACCGGATGCATGGTTCTTTCAAGCGTCACGAGGCATGACTCCACCGGATTTATTAGATATCCTATTCAAATTGGTTGGCGAGATGTTGCAGTATCCTGTCAAAAACGATTTTATTTTTATACATCAACAATTTCATCATCCTGGAAGCATGCATGCCATCCGAAATACTAGAAAATGTTTGAGAATCTGCAGTGAATCTGTATTTGAAAAAGGCAGTGCCTTATGTTTTTCCAAAGCCATCGAAGAAAATGCTCTAAATAGAGCATAGAACAGTGAATGGGGGCACATCGTGGTTTACGTACAGGACTTTAATTAGTTGTTAATTCTTTAGCGATAAAATTATAGAGTCTCACAACAAATCACGTATGGATTCCAATATCTGTGATTTCTAGTCCGCCAGAAACCGCTACCTCTACGGTGTATGCTTATGATAAGGTGCTCAAATCCTTTCCTGAATTTGCAATATCTGCTTCATGATATCATCTCAGGTCTACAGGTAGCAGAAAATTAAATTCAAGACCCGAGGGTTCTTAAAGATTACACCATATACATGCAAAGAAAATTTCAAGAAGGCGACATGTTGAGTTTTTTTAGAAAGAAATGAAGTGAAAAACGCGTTTTTGTCTCTAATGGAAAGATTATCAATGGATACTATAGTTGTTTTAAAGACCCAATTCAAGTGATCAAACCAATCTTACAGTAGGAATCTGCTGTAGAATCCGATGATAGAAACAGAACTTGTTACATCAACGAATCAAATAGCTTGTTTTGATCCACATAAAATCTCATGTGAATGTGAATGGAGCTGTGAAGAGTAATTTGATTTATGATAAACACACCGTTAATTAATCTAACATGTAATGATAAATTATTAGAAGCACGTGACAGTATCCAAGAACTGAGTTTTGGAGGCACCTCATTGTATGAATTTGGTAAAAGACGTACGATAGAAGCAGGCACGGGTAAAAACGGAAAAGTATCATTCTTCTGAACGTTGTTTTGGGCAAGTTCTAATTGAACCCAGAAAGGACCTGCCAATGACTCCCTCTGTACACAGTAAGCCATGAACTTTTGTCCGATCTCTCCCGGTGCAGTCCTATCAGGGGTTCAGACACAGAAATTGCTCAGAGAAAGAGAAGAAAAGATTTGGTGATTTCAGTATTGAAATTCAAGTACTTTTAAGCAAATAAGATGAGTTAAATATTCACACACTGAGGTCCTACAACTATAACTACTAACTATTTCGAGGAAAAGACTCGCCTAAACAAGAAATGGTAAAGTAAAGATTTTGACTATTGGGAAAACAGTAAGGACAAGTACTACAAGTTGATGCCCTGTAACAGGATGGGGGGATTTGCTTTTTGACCAGGAAACTGATTCACTCTCCATTGGACACATCAAAGAGATATGAGCAGCAGTAGAAAGCATGTAGAAGAATGGGATGTGATGTAACAACACGTACCCACTTTTATGTCCTTTTATATTTTGAAATTCTTGACGGAGATGAAGATCCCAATCCATATCTGATGCTAGAGGTTCAGTTTTCAAGTACATAGTCTAACATCTGTGTGTGTGCGTGTGTGTATTATAAGGGTCGATTTAAGATGTGATCAGGAGATTAAGAGGTTGCAGTTGATGTTTTGAAGGTAGACTATTAAAAAAAAAATAGATAATAAAACTGTAAAATAAATCCCTTCTCTCTGTCTTTCTTGTTTTTTGATTTTAATTTCTTTATTTTCATCCAAGTCAATATCAAAATTCATACCAAAAAAGTCCTTGGTTTGACGCAGTTCATAGTCTTACCTTTCCCTACCCCATGAAATTGAAGTAAAATGTAGGAACAACCACAGTGATTGTGATGCGGAGGAAAATTGAGCATCTCTGTCAAAACTGGATAAATAAAATGTGTTATGCCATTATATCATGGCACATAATTTTCATTTCAATGCAAGAGGAGCATAGGTATTCAATCAAGGGTTTAATGCCTGCTAGGAAGTATTCTTAGAAAATTAAAGACTGATAATAATTTTCTAGACTGAGGAGAAGTAATATTGATTTTTTAGTGCTATCTGAAATGGGACAGAATATACAGACTATACTCTACAGAGATGGGATATTAGTTCTGCCTTTTGCATTAAATGTATGGCGTCTTTCTTTTGTCTTGGCAACAATAAAACAATGAGATGGGGACCTAAAATGTTAATGGAATATGAAATTAATGGTGGTCCTCAATCTTCGCAGCATTCCTCCCTCCCTCCCTCCCTCCCTCTCTGTCTCTAACACCCTAAACTGTACTTTGTTCACAATGCGGTCATGCATCATACTTGCATGTCACAAGGAGCACTGACCAACCCTCAAAAGCTCAAATATAAACCCCATTTGAATGATGTCAAGGTTGACAGAAGCAAGTCCATGAGAATCTAGAGCCAAACTGCTAAACTGTGAGAGCAATTTCCATCTAGCAGTTGATCTCAATTTATCATGAGCTCTTGTCATATTTGCCTCCTCTTCTTGATGATGATGATGCTCATCATTACAGGTTGCAGTCTTGGAATAAAAAAAGGTGATATTGAACTCCTGTTCCTTCTCTCCAAGTCTTCCTTTCTCAGGCACTTATTTTATTTCTAACACACGTTGCAGGTGGTTCAGATAAGTTTTTGCAATCATGTGATGGAAGTAATAACCAATCAACAACACTAACCCCCATAAGACAACAGTCATACTCAAGCCACAGAAAGCTTTCGGTACATGGTAAAATTCAATCTCTTGACAATTTCCTACATGTTCTATTGTTTGTCCTAGCCAGACTTCAAGTATCCCTGGAAGTCTATACTTCTTCTTGTCTCAAATGGTATTTGTCTTGCTTGGTCCTTTAAATTTTCAACAATAGGTACTTGCACAAACAGAGATATAAGCATCTCACAAAGTAGAGATACTACTTCTGGGATCCCACAGTACATAGTGCAGATTGTCAACACTTGCGTTTATGGTTGTGCTCCTTCAAATATCCATCTCCATTGTGGCTGGTTTGCCTCTGCAAGAATGGTTAACCCAAGAACCTTCAAAAGGCTCTCTTATGATGATTGCTTGGTCAATGGAGGGAAAGCTTTGAAGACTAGTCAGATTGTCAGATTCACATACTCAAACTCCTTCGTGTACGCACTCCAATTCAAGTCTGCCAAGTTCTGCTGACTTGCCTAAAAACAAGGTCTTATCATAGAGAGATAAGAGAGAATCGGACCATGTACAACTAAATCCCAGTAAAGAAAAACCCTAACACCCTGTCCCTGTTGGTCGAAAAAAAAACATCATTCCCTAGCATCGTTGAAAATGAAATATCAACAGTCTCAGCTTTGAGCTTTCTCATCACAGCCTAGAGCCTACAATCCATAGATGCTGAACCATAAGCTCCCCCTTTTGAAACTTTAAACCGGCCCGTTGTTCGTTGAGTTTTCACAGCCATTTTGTTTTGATATTTGAAGGTGAAAGTATTATTTTATTATCTCCAGAGACGTTAATATTTCATCATTCTGAAACTAGACTTTTTCGAGTCTAAAAGCTAATGTTTCTATAGCTGCTTGATGCACAGTAGAGTCTGAAAACATTTGTGCGTTCTTGACAGAAGCGTGTGCTCTCATTGCAGTCTCTCTTTTCTTTTGCTTTAATTAAACACCAACCTGTGAACTTGTGAAGGTTTGAGAGAGAGAGAGAGTTGACAAAGGAGGTTGCATGGTAGCATCATGGCTCATTGCTGGAAAAGAAAAATTGAAAAAAATAAAATAGAGCAGCAAGAAACCAAGGGAACCCTTATTGGGAAAGTCTCTGGTAACATCAATGCGGTGGTTAGGAGAACTGTTACAAGCAAATGGGGTTTGAAATCAGCCTCTGTGGCATACAAATTGAAGCGCAGATGTTACAATCTTATAGTCTTGTTAACAAATAGTAAACAGGTAAAGAAATGCTTTTGGTTTTCTTACGTGGTCAATTGTGATTTTTATGTTAGCTCTGTAAATTCTGACATGGTGTTTGATGTAGACTGGAGAATGTTGATATTGATTTATGCTTTAATCTTTCTCTTCTAAACTAATCAACAGAGAAATGAAAATCAATTTACTGGCGAACTGCAATATTAACACCCTAGACTTGATCAGACTAGTGTTTTCAAGAATAGATTGCAAATATCCTACAGTATGACAACCATACATTCCTCCTAACTAGGCTAATTAAATAGAAAAGGAGAAACTTTAAGAAAAAGAAAAAAAAAATCCTCATCTTCCTTTGGGATTTACTGTTGAAAAAATTTCTCTAGTGTATGGCTCATCAGTTCCCTCACGTCCTGTCTCCTCAGTTCCAGCTATCTCTCTATGATTTGCATCGGTGTCATTTGTTGTGCTGTCTGCAATTAATCCAGCACCTGCAGGATTGTCTTGCAATTGTAGAGAATATTCAAGATTCCACAGCACATCACCCATGGAAGGGCGATTGTATCCATGATCAGCCAAGCATTTTTCTGCTGTCTCAGCGAATTTGTTATAGCACTCAGGATTTATGTCTCCCTTTATATATGGATCAACAATATCCCAAAGGGTTCCCTTCTTTTGGCAATGTAGAGCCCAATCTGCTAGACTAACTTGCTCTTTAGGCAAGCTAGGATTAAGGGCCGGCCTGGCACATAATACTTCAAAAAGGACTACCCCGAAAGAGTAGACATCAGATTTTTCTGTCAATTGTTGCCGACGGAAGTACTCAGGATCCAAGTACCCAAAGCTACCCTTTACTACTGTACTGACATGTGTTTGGTTAAGATTGGGTCCAGTTTTTGACAGGCCAAAATCGGAAACCTTTGCCACCCACTTCTCATCCAAGAGTATGTTTGTAGTCTTTACATCCCTGTGAATGATTGTGTACCTTGCACCAGTGTGGAGATAGTGGAGCCCTCTTGCAGCACCAATACATATCTCCAATCTTTGCTTCCAAGACAAGGCTGGATTGTTGCCCTTGTAGAGATGCTCCCTTAGAGTACCATTTGCCATATAATCGTAAACTAGAACCATTTCCCCATCTTCTTCACAGAACCCAATTAAAGAGACTAAATGCTTGTGTCTCAGCTTAGAAAGCATCTCAATCTCGGTCTGAAACTCGTGAACTCCTTGTTCTGAAGAAGGATTTGATCTTTTGATTGCAACTGCTATCCCTTGGTCAATAATGCCTTTGTAAACCTTCCCAAATCCTCCAACTCCTATGACTTGAGATTCATTGAAGTTCTTGGTAGCATGTTTAATATCTGGCAATGAAAAATGGCGACATAGGCCTTGCGCAAGAGTTGAAAGATGGCTACTGCAATTGCTTTTACCAGATATTGTTGATCTGCTAGCCGATGTGTGTGAATGTCCGTAGAGTGGCAACCAATTAGCACTACTTCCATACTGATTTCCGCAATCACAGCTCATCTTCCTGTATACAAAAATGGAGATAAGAGCTGCTATTGCTATTCCAGCACTCCCACCAAGAATGCCACCAATCACTGGGACAAAACTGGATCCTGATGGTGAAAAACCCTTTTTTGCTTCTGCCTGAAGCATCATCAGTGATGGCACTGGATTCGGGCCAGCCAAATTCCCTCTGGAGTCATTAAGCTTAAAAATCTCCAGTCCATTAAGAATCGCATCATAGTATTCTGGCTTCATCGATACACTAGGATGCAATGCCACCCATAAATCATCATCACCACTCCGATCACCAACATAAACAGCATAATCCTTATAGATTGGCACTCCTTGAGATCCTGCCCAACCTATCACGTCAGCACCTTCTTGTGCTGTTTGGTTATTAACATAGATATCAAACACTCTCTGGTTGACCTTTGTCTCCTGATACTCGCAGAAATGGAACCTAAACGCATATGTAAAATTCGGATCAACCTGAAATATCCATGTTAGATTATAGTTCTGATTCACTTTCGAATCTGGCCCCATTGATCTTGCTGTACTATAAACATCTAAAGGTGCAATAGACTTTGGTAGATTATCTGTAGGGTATTGAATGCTAATGTTAGCTTGAGAAGTGACGCCGCTGCCTGCGCCAAACAAATATGGTGTATCATCATACCATGTTCTTGTAAGGCCCGAGTCCTTGATTGCAGGAATGAAACGCCCACCAACATTTAACCTAAACATTGTTTGCAAAGTCGAGCTACCAACATCAAGGGTTTGGTCGCTGAAACCAACCAATGCTGCAGGCTGGTAAATATCTGGCATTGGAATTACTTCAATGCCATTAACAAAAGCATATGCATTATCATAATTTGAGGAGGGTGTGAAGGTGAGATTGAGAGTGCCAGAATCAATTGGTATCAGAGAGAATTCCCTGACAATAAAGGCCTGCGTGAGAGCCTGTGCCGTAACGGAGGCACTGAAATTGTTCAGGAGGGTGAAAGTATTTGCAGTAACGGAAAAGTAAGAAGTGTTAGGATCAAGAGAGCTATAAGTAGATGGATAAAAATGGAGTCTGACCCAGAGGCGACCCTTTTTAGGAACAGAAAACTTGTAGGTAGATTCAGATGAAAATATCCTTGCAGTCATGTAAGGAATTGTGGATGGCAATGAAGGGTCTTGGTTTTGAGCTGTTGCAGCTGTTGAATTACCTGAAGAAATGATGTAATTTGCATCAGACTGCCAATTCCTGCCATCACTATCTGTGCCAGAACCAGAAGCACCACAAGCGAGGACATAAGAATCTGATCCTGATTTAGAGTATTTGCTTACAACAGGAATTGTGTTTAAGCTGATAGACAAGACAATAAGAGAAAACAGGATATGGCTATTGCATTTCATATCTAAGAATAAAATATATAACAAAAACAGAGGACACGAAAGCAGGGGAGCTGAAAAAATGAGTGAAAATGTTTGCTAATAGTCAAGAATGAATGAAGATGTGGGAAACTTGGGGTTAAATAATGATTACTCCATTGATATAAACGCGTTCTGTTTTGATTATGAGGACTAAATTTGAAGGTTCACCTGGAATGTACAGGGGAAGAAGCAGAGAGAACATGGTTTTTTTTTCTTTTTCCTTTTGAGAATGGACGTTATGATAGGAGTGGCAGTTAGAGACTAGTGGAGAAAGAGAACTATAAATTGCCCATTGCATTGATTTCCCTTAAAACATGGGCGTTTCTTTAGGATTCTCCCTTCACCTTATGCATAGCAAGACCTTGCACAGATGACTTTCTTGAGTGCTTTCTTTCTTGGAGATACAAGAGAAATTAAAAGTTTTAACTAGGATTCAAGAGTGTGTGTTTTGTATTTTATTAATAGTTATTTTTCAAATAATTTTTTATTTAAAAATATATTAAAATAATATTTTTTATTTTTAAAAATTTATTTTTAATATCAATACATCAAAACAAACAATATATAACAAGTTGAAAAACTATAAAAATTAATAAAAATATCAAGAAAAATATAAGTTATTGAAATAACCTATTAATAACTTTCAAAATAATCTTGTGATTAGATGTCGTTTTTGTTATTTTTTATTGTGAAACGGCATCACTTTTTTTTTAATCATATTCTGTACAACTTTTTAGTTTGTAGGCGCTCGGAGTGAATTTTATTTAAGAATTTCATTCAGTAAATGAAAAATATTGCTATAACAAAGCATATTACATATGATAAACCGAAAATATGGACTCTGGTAATTTTCTCGGAGACACATAAGGCCTGGCTAACAGTTTATCTGGGCAACGAAAGAAGCCCAAGAGGCTAGCACAGACAATAAAAATATCTTTCACTAACCCCGAAATTCTTTTTTTTTTTTTTAAAAAAAAAAGGAGAACATTTAACGGATAATAGTAAACCTATCAGCCGCGCAGGCCCTGTGCCTTTTTTCCATGTCCTTCAGTCCTTGTGCTTCTCCATCGATGCCGCAACATTACCCCAACATCGTGGTTGCTTCTGCTACTAATGCGTTTAGCATTGTATTTTAAGGTGTATTTTTTTTTAAAAAAAAATATTTTTTATTTTACTTTAAATTAATATATTTTTAATATTTTTAGATTATTTTGATGTATTGGTGTAAAAAATAATTTAAAAAAATAAAAATATATTATTTTAATATATTTTAAAATAAAAAATATCTTGAAAAACAAACACTACCACGCTTTCAAATACGCTAAAACTATTTCTATTTACTTTGCTTTATAATTAATTTGTTTACTATAATCATATGTTTAGAAAATCTTTCAGCTTTTTCATTTAAGGGAAAACGGATCATAGAAACAATATCTAGTTGAAGGCTCGTGGCACACAAGTCAAATATTATTTTATACAAGTCAATTAAAATAAAATTATATGTTTATAATATGTTTATAGAGAGTTCAGTTTTTTTTCATTTTAGAAGAAGTACATATATGAACAACAACGACATACTTAAAACCCGAGTAATGATTTAAAAGGATTAATTCATTTAATCCAATTTAATTAAAATGAGTTACTTTAAATAAATAAAAAAACTCAAAGTTCATTTCAAAGGGGAAAAGATTTCAAAATTCAATCGAGAATTTGATTAAATTAACCATATCATAAATTAATTTTATTTTAAATCAGTATTGAATCAGGAGTCAAGTTTGTTTTATTAATCTATAAAGCATGGCTGAATTTAATAATTATTCTTTAAAATATAAGAAATCTAAGTAAGAAAACTCGAGTTATTTATAGGGATAATAATTTTGATGGATATTAGCCCAACT
>Ga0325411_1000625_pt1 | contig 37347 bp, 22 predicted proteins | sample PopdelMetagenome_13_FD_206181 | JGI IMG/M metagenome (GOLD analysis project Ga0325411, IMG submission 206181) | Populus deltoides microbial communities from Bellville, Georgia, United States - Xylem-PdIQD-R4 | ecosystem: Host-associated > Plants > Phyllosphere > Stem > Wood/Secondary xylem...
AGAGAGAGAGAGAGAGAGAGAGAGAGCTAAATTAAATATTTAAATACTTGAGTTAAGTTGATTCTATCTGAATGTGAGTTGACCAAATAAAAATATTGATTTGTTATTATTCGGATTGTAGATGGAACATTTTGTATGGGTTACATAATAATTTTATATTATAAATCTAATATAAATACTTTTTGAGTTAACATTATAACTTTTCCACAATAATTTTAATTTGAATGAAATAAAGTTAATACTCTACAAATAAAAGAAAATATTAAGATGATTATTATAAATTATGGTTTTGGTTTTTTATAAAAAAAAAATAGTTGTAATCTTAATGCATTTCATTTTTTTTTGCAAAAAATCGTTTTTGTTTTCAACAAATAAACACGTTTCACTATTTTTTTTCATTGAAAAAGGAGAAAAGAAAAGGAAAATAAAAATTATTTTTCTATTATTGAACTTATGAGTGTGGTTATGGTTGCTTTTTAAAGTGCTTTTCACTCGAAAATATATCAAAATAATTTTTTTTATTTTTAAAAAATCAGTTTTGATATCAACGCGTCAAAATGATCTAAAAACACCAAAAAAAATATTAATTTGAAGTAAAGAAAAAAAATAAAAAAATTTCAATTTTTTTTATAAACATTTTTAAAACGTAAAAATAAACAAAATTTTAGTTTCTTTCTATCTTTGTTATTGTTAAAATAAATAATTTTTTATAAGAAAAGCTTTTTATTTTATTTTTTCCATCAATTCTTAAGCATAGCCAATGTACAAGTCCAACAAATATAAGGGTATAAACATGTTAACAAGGACCAAAGGAGACACAAAAGCCCAGTAAAGTAATAAGTGAAGATGAAACATCAAGGTGAATAAAAAAAAAGCCTAAAGAAATTATAAGGGATGTCGCATCCGACATCACGGCGGCCTTAAAATAATTCTAGATTGTGGAAAATGAATAGATTTCTAGCATCTTGTTCTTTTAGGGGAAAAGGTCTTGTTTAAGGAGTCGCCGCCTAATATTATGGTCACTACGAACTCTAATTGGTCAACACAGATTCTATGGTTCGGGACTGGTTACGTAAAAGGAAAGATATTATCACCCCTTAAACGTTCTGCCTAAAGCAAACTGCATTGCCATTTTTTGTCTTAAATTGCTAAATCTTTATTGGTTTACGTTCTGATGATTTATTCACAATATTCCTGACTCTGGCGTCAATGAATATTCAACTACGGATAATTCCAACTCTGGTGTTGGTAACTATTGCGTAGCTATAAAATAAATTCAAGTTAATATTTTTTTATTCCTGACTCCAACGCTAGTGAATAAACAAATAAACTAAATTTACGTATTCAAATATTTTTTATTTTTTATGTAGTTAAATAAAAAAAATAAAGAGAATAATTAAATCAGTATTTTTATTCCTGATTCTGGCGTCAGTAAATAAATAAACAAAAATAAATTTATTTTTCATACATGCACGTATATTTTTTTGCTAAATAAAAAATAAAAAAATATAACGAATAAAAATAATATAAACTTAAACTAGTATTTTATTCCCGACTCTGACATGGGTGAATAAACCAGTAAATTTATATTATTTTTATTCATGCATACACATATTTTTCTATTTTTCTATTTCTTTTCAATTAGCTAATGAAAACTTTTATAATTGCAAGTTAGTCTATCTCATGCCTATAATCTTTCTTGTCGATACTTTTTCCAATGTATCTTCATTTCCATGTAGCCTATGAGCATGGTCCTGCCTGGTGTGGTTGGTTTTAAGTTATCAGGAAAACTTAGAGATGGTGTTACAGCCACTGATTTGGTTTTGACAGTAACTCAAATGCTGAGAAAGCACGGGGTTGTTGGCAAGTTTGTGGAGTTCTACGGTACACCCTTTTATACTTGGCGTGCATTATTTTGTGTTTTGATCACTGTGTAATATATTTCTTTCTCACATTGGATTTCAGCTTTTGCTAATGTCTGCAGGTGAGGGAATGAGTGAATTGTCACTAGCAGACCGTGCTACTATTGCCAATATGTCTCCTGAGTATGGTGCAACGATGGGTTTCTTTCCTGTGGATCATGTCACGCTGCAATATCTGATACTGACAGGCAGAAGCGATGGAACTGTAAGTTATAAAACATATTTTATTTCATTTCATTTCATATGGCCATTGTATATACTGATTCGGAACCTAAGAAATGCAGGTCTATATGATAGAATCCTATTTAAGAGCTAACAAGATGTTTGTGGACTACAGTGAGGTAAACAATAAATGCTTTATTCATCACGTGTTCATTCAATGTATTTTATTGTGTCATTGTGAAAACATTCTCTTTTATCTAAAAATAATTATGTCGTTTTGAATGTTTTTGTCTGACCTCAGCCCCAGATTGATAGAGTGTACTCTTCTTATATAGCATTGAACCTTGGGGACGTGGAACCTTGTATATCAGGACCTAAGAGGTGATGCTGATAAATATTTTTAAATTTCCTTTCTTCTTTGCCTGAATGTTTTATTCCAATATTTCTTGGTCAACCCTTTAATCATATTATTGCAGGCCACATGATCGAGTTCCTTTGAGAGAAATGAAAGCTGATTGGCATGCATGCTTAGACAACAAGGTTGGATTTAAGGTGAGAATTGTATCAACCTAAACAAGGCCACATAAAAAGACATCATTTTCATGGAGGCTACTTGGAAGGTCATCAAAGGAAAGATGGCAGAAACCAAAATTGAGGAAGCTCTGCAATTTTGGCTCTAGTCAAAGAAGAATGGTAGATTTTTTTATAACATAAGATGTCAGAAATCAAGGGGTGGTCCTTTTGCATTTTCTCTTTTGCATCACCTTACAAGTGATTCAAGGTACATTGAAGAAAAAACTAGAATTTTTTTCCAAAATAAACCAACAAACCAGGCATTCATTTCTTTCCAAAGGATATTATTTTCTGGTTGTAAAATAGTTTAATATCTGTGGTATGTCAATTTTCTGTCCTGAACCCAACACCCATTCGATCTGTCTCTTACCTTTCTTGTATGTCAATACAGGGATTTGCTACACCAAAAGAATCTCAAAGCAAGGTTGCTGAGTTCAATTTTCACGGGACTCCAGCCCAACTGAGACATGGTGATGTTGTTATAGCTGCTATTACTAGTTGCACAAATACCTCAAACCCTAGTGTCATGCTTGGATCTGCTTTGGTTGCAAAGAAAGCTTGTGAACTAGGATTGGAGGTTGGATGTCTCTCCTTTTAAATTCCTTTTTCTCCCCTTTCAGCTTAGCTACCCTGATTATAACAATATCCAGCTGAATAAAAGGTTACAATTGCAAGATCAGATGGGAATAGTAATCCCTAGTTAAGTATAACAATATTGACAAGCCTAACACAGATGAAGTGCATTATATATTACCTACTCCAGAGCTAATTATCAAGGAATTGTTATTGCATTGTTGCCTCAATTATGAATGTTGTATCTGATCTGTAATACAGTGTGATTTGACGAATAATATTGGTGTAGCTTCCCTTGTTTGTTTCTTTGTTATGTTTTCAAGAGTCAAATTTGTGAATGTAATAAATTCTGAACATCTGTTATGTTCATGGGATTCCAAAAGCTTCAGGATGCTAGACTCCACTGTAATGCTGGTTTAAACTGTTAGCTTAAAAAAACTTAAAGGATTATGCTAGTATCCTGCATGCTTTTCCTCCAGCTGAATACCGGTAACATTAGAGAGGCTTAACTTTATCCATTAGCTTTATTAGATTTTCCAGATTAATGACACGTGAAGCTTGAATTGGAAAATGCCCTGGCTGATTTTCCAAGGATATGATCATGGTAGAAGATCATATCACATCAATTTGATGAGTTAATGGAATGTGATTGGATTTATAAGTTCATTCTCTTATCAGGTGAAACCATGGATTTAGACAAGTCTTGCTCCAGGTTCTGGGGTTGTAACCAAATACATGGAAAAGAGGTATCAATTAAAACTATGATCTCATGTCTTGAAAACTTCATGCAGCTATGGCAACACAATTCTGATTTTGGCACTTCCTCTGCAGTGGCTTGCAGAAATATCTGAATCAGCTAGGGTTTCATATTGTTGGTTATGGATGCACCACTTGCATTGGGAATTCTGGAGATATAGATGAAGCTGTGGCATCAGCTATCACTGAAAATGGTAAGTCTAAACGCAATTCTTTTCCTGATATTCCTCCTAAGAATCTTTTGAGCTGATGATTTTGATTTTGCACTCATATACAGATTTAGTGGCTGCTGCTGTGTTGTCTGGGAATAGGAATTTTGAGGGTCGTGTCCATCCTTTAACAAGAGCTAATTATCTTGCTTCGCCTCCACTTGTGGTAGCCTATGCACTCGCTGGAACGGTACTCAACTTATATACTATATGTTCTTAAAATCATTTTGGACCCATTATTTTCCATTGTATAGTTTCTCTTCCTCGTACTGTGTGGGTACCACATTCCTTTTGTGGTTGTTGATTTACGTACTCTGGACAATGTCTCTCGTGAGGGCACAATACTGCAGGTGGATATTGATTTTGAAACAGAGTCAATTGGTGTAGGAAAAGATGGAAAGAAGATATTTTTCAGGGATATCTGGCCTTCTAATGACGAAGTTGCTCGAGTAAGCAGCAGCTTCCTATAGTTTGATTTTGAATTGTCTGATTAGACTATAGACCAGATATCTCATTGTTTCCTATGCTTGAATGACCTGCAGGTTGTCCATTCAAGTGTGCTACCTGATATGTTTAAGGCTACATATCAGGCAATCACCAAGGGAAATCCCATGTGGAATCAATTATCCATTCCTTCGGGCACTCTGTATGATTGAGACCCCAAATCAACTTACATACATGAGCCACCATATTTCAAAAGCATGACTATGTCTCCTCCAGGACCACATGGTGTGAAGGATGCTTACTGCTTACTCAACTTCGGGGACAGTATTACAACTGATCACATTTCACCAGCTGGCAGCATCCACAAGGACAGTCCTGCTGCTAGATACCTCATGGAACGAGGGGTTGATAGAAGGGACTTCAATTCATATGGAAGTCGTCGTGGTAATGATGACGTGATGGCAAGGGGCACATTTGCTAACATTCGAATTGTCAACAAACTACTGGGAGGAGAAGTTGGGCCTAAAACAATTCATTTTCCCACTAGAGAGAAACTATCTGTGTTTGATGTTGCCATGGTAATTTCTTTCAAGTTACTTCATAGACTTCATGTACTATGAAGTCAAGTCCCGCCTTAAGTTTTGACTGAAAAAAGCCGGGAGGAAAAATATCCTAGGTTATGCATTAACCTTAGGCTTTATTGGTGGTTAAGGCCATAAGAATAGAAGGCTGTAATTAGCAAAACAAATAAGTTAAACTATAATAGGTAGCCACAGTTTAAAACAGTAATGTTCTGGGTTAAGTCTGCACTCTACTGTGGTATTAACAGTACATCCATAAATTTTAATCAGATAGATGTCTTCAGTTGCTAGTTTCATATTGCTTGGATGTAGTGCTTTAGAGTTTGGGGTTCTTAAGTACTGAAACAAATTTATAAAGAATTCATGAACAAGCATCACGTTTCTTGTGTTGGTCCCATGATGATACTGTTGCTGGTTTTATTGCATTTGTCAACAGAGGTGCAAGAGTGAGGGACATGATACAGTTATTTTGGCTGGTGCTGAGTATGGGAGTGGAAGTTCTCGTGACTGGGCTGCCAAGGGTCCAATGCTACTGGTGAGTCTCTGCCAGCATCTGAAACCCGTCTAATTTTCCAGATGTCTTTTAAGCTTTTAGTAATCCTTTTAATTGTTATGGGACCAGGGTGTGAAAGCAGTGATGGCCAAGAGCTTTGAGCGAATTCATCGCAGTAATTTGGTGGGAATGGGTATCATTCCACTTTGTTTCAAGTCCGGGGAGGATGCTGAGACACTTGGCTTAACTGGGCATGAGCGCTAAAGCCTTGATCTTCCTAGCAACGTGAGTGAGATAAGACCAGGTCAAGATATTACAGTGGTGACAGACAGTGGCAAGCAATTTACATGTACCTTGCGTTATGATACAGAGGTAGGTGGTGATGATGGAAACTCACCTGGCTTTTCACCCCAAAACAAAATTTTCTTATTTCATGAATGCTTTGATTCCTTGGTATGCTAGTGCCCCTAAGTTTAGCCACTTGCGTGCATGCGTGCAGGTGGAACTGGCTTATTTTGATCATGGAGGCATTCTGCAATATGCCATCAGAAACTTGATTCACACCAAACATTGAATCAGCTGCAAAGATTGTGGCAGCGCAGGATATAATCTCAGTTCTAGTGCTGAGCCGGTTATATCATTAATAAGTCAGAACCGAGTAGTATTTTTCCTGTTCTGTTTCAATTGTACGCCCCTTGTTTTGGTTTTCACAGTATCCTTTTGTTGCCCTCAAGGATGCATTAAATTTGGCAGGCATGGGAGGCCACAACGTGCTCTGTATTGCAATATGCCATCAGAAACTTGATTCACACCAAACATTGAGTCAGCTGCAAACAAACCAGTAATAAATGATTGTGGCAGCGCAGGATATAATCTCAGTTCTAGTGCTGAGCCGGTTATATCATTAATAAGTCAGAACCGAGTAGTATTTTTCCTGTTCTGTTTCACGTGTACGCCCCTTGTTTTGGTTTTCACAGTATCCTTTTGTTGCCCTCAAGGATGCATTAAATTTGGCAGGCATGGGAGGCCACAACGTGCTCTGTATTGCAATATGCCATCAGAAACTTGATTCACACCAAACATTGAGTCAGCTGCAAACAAACCAGTAATAAATGATTGTGGCAGCGCAGGATATAATCTCAGTTCTAGTGCTGAGCCGGTTATATCATTAATAAGTCAGAACCGAGTGGTATTTTTCCTGTTCTGTTTCAAGTGTACGCCCCTTGTTTTGGTTTTCACAGTATCCTTTTGTTGCCCTCAAGGATGCATTAAATTTGGCAGGCATGGGAGACCACAACGTGCTCTGTATCTCAGTGGCCTTCGACCCTGGAGAAACCAACCGAAGCTCGACTCCCAGGGTTAAAAGGTATTATTACACTCAACATTTTGATAAAACTTGTTATCCCTGAAGAAATCCGAAATGATATTAGCCACGGAAGGATGTCTACTGGTTAAAAGTGTCTAGACAATTATGATCATATGAATACGAACAAATCCCTGATACTTGATGATGCATTTCCATGCTTATCGTTTTAAAAAAATTTGTGGAAGCTCTTAACAAATCCCAGTTACGTGAGTGCTGGATCGATCAAGTCAAGACATTCTGGTTTAAATCAGAGATTATCAAATAACGGCGAGATGCACATGCTCCACATAACTTTACAAGGAATCGAATAATGAAAGCGTATCTTTCGGTTCTAATAAATAAATAAATTAGGGCACGTGTCTCTCAACAGCAACTGAAAATGCGCAGGAACCTCGCTCTGCTAGAACAGTGAAAAATTTCGGACTAATTTTATCAGACTCCTGAGAGCATGGGGTGCCATGCCCCAACAGTGGAAATCATCAAAATTTACGGCGAGTGTTGGTTGTATACAAAGATTGCATATTCAAGTAAAAACCGTCAGCGGCGTTTGACCTCTATATTGGGAAGCGCAAATTACAGGAATACGATGTGGTCACCTGCACGAAGGAGAAGTGGTAATGTTAGGGAGAGAATAACGATTTCATCGTGCATGGGCAAATTGTTTTGTTCCAAGATGCTTTTAGAATGAGTCCAACACCGAAAGAGGCCCTTTGTTTTGTTAGTCACATGTTATTTATTACACGAGACATATGCTGAACCAGGATAAGATTGTGGCAGGAAATTTAGAGATTAACAACAATTTGTGAGCTGATCACATGCCACCCAGCCACCACCCAAAAAGAAAAGGAAACGCACAGAAGCTTCACTGTGTAGATCAACAAACTGTTTTCAGTATTTAAATAATAGTCTGCAAATAAATGCCAAAGCCACCGGAGGATATTATTACTAACCAAAACAAGAGCAACCGTTAACAACCAATACCAGTCACTAAGGAATATCTTCACAAATGACATTGTTAATAGTCTCTTTTGGGTATAGTTAATTACCTTCATGATAGTATTTCAGACCTTGTACTCATTAACACGCATCCATTTGGTTGATGACCACTTATTACCTCGAATCACAGGACAACCACCTGCATGGAAGAACAATCCAACACACGAATTATTTAAAGATTGATATCATTAAAACCTGCAAAATCAAATTATAACCACATGTAGGTATGCCCTCTTGAAATAATGAGGTAATGTCAGCTTGGTTATACTAAAACCTGAACTACACATGTTCAAGGCGATTAGCTGGTTGAGAGTAACTAACCATGCAAACTTGATGGATCTAGAGATGCATCAGGTTTCATACTCCAGAACAGCAATGCATCACCCATCTTTGGTTTAACAGAGAGGCCCCCCTTTCCACATTCAGATAACTCGTTCCACCAAGGCACTGAACTAATGTTCCCCTTGGCAGAAGGAAACACAGTCTCGCCCCCTTCTTCAACATCTGAGCTGTGTAGAATAGTGAAAGAGAAGTATTACAAAAGAACAAATGCAGGATGCGCTGGAATTCAAAGAAATTCTACTACCAGATAGGATCTCACTTACAGGTACATGAGAACAGTGGCTATGCGTTGACCCCCATTTTCGGTGTTATAATCTTCCATAAAGTAGTCAAAGTGAGGCTCATACTTCTGCCCAACTTCGTAGTGGAGAATTTGAAGCCCTTCGCCATGCTCTGCACACCATGTCAGCTTGGTAACAGGTGATGAATCAAACTGAAAGGCAAGTTACTAGGTGGTGTTTCCTTTGAACACTAACAGATCTCTTCTTTCCAAAATTGTATAATTTTCTTTTTCCTTAAAAGATGCATTAGGGTGAAGTTAACCATGATAGACCCAAGAATTTGGATTAAACCTAGTTAGCTTTGGTTACCTTAAATTTGTAAAGTACAATTTTTTTGTTATCCAATGACTTTTCTTGATCTTGTGATGCTTGAGGTGGTGGAGGTGCTACAAAACTAGTCCCAAATAATTAATAACTACTATCTCTGGCACCAAATAAGAAAAGTGGAGGTACTTAGTGGGAACTGGTGATGCTTTGGCTGATTGCACATTGTGGTAGTCAAGTGGATTTATAGAGGTGGTAGTATAACAAAGTTGATGATATAGATTCCACTACAGAAGCACCAGACACAATGTATCAGCCGGTCATGGTTCACTTCTGCAAATACATGAATGAATAACAAAGATGTGAAGGCAATGAAGTAATGCAATAGTTAGTTATAGGGATGCGTTAGGATATGAAGTTTGAAATTATGGAAACCTGTGCTTATGGTGGCAACCTAGCCTTCAAAGTAAATTAAATTTCCAGTCGTCTATTTGATATTAAAAAAATTAACAGAAAACAAAACAAAATTTCACTGATGCTGATATTCTATCTCATTCTTTCGGTGGACCTTCCAAATAAATGAAGCTCAAACAACATACCCGCAGGAATAAAGCTAAAATCAGCAATTCTTTTCTCAATATCTCTAATGATTTTGTCACGACCTCTCGGTAGAAATGTTCCAGAACTCGTACGCACTCTAAATATCAAAAAGCATCATTAATTCCAATTAATATCAACAAAGTATACAAGCAAACTAATTGAAAGAAGAGCAACAAGAACATCCATCCACAAAATTCAAGAACAAGAGTGTACAATTTAAAGAAAGAAAAACCCACCTGCTATCTGTACTCTTCCCAGATGAACTGTCAACAACCATCGACTTTTGCATATGTGGCTTTGCAAGATTGATTAAGTAATCACATTCCGCTTTGGTCTGTCCAAACAAACAACAAACTAATTGGTTAATTATTCAATCAAAGCAAAATTTCTTACGCGAAAAATGCTACTAATCAATAGCATTCCATCACCAAGAAACAAACCATTAAATAAGAAAATATGAAAAATTAAACATCAAATAAGGGAGCAAAATCCTTAAAAACACTATCACATATAAATGTTACAGAGATCACATTGCATTATTAATTAAATCTTTTTTTAATCACTAAATACAAAACTAAGATAAATTAAATAATAATTCAAAATTAAAAAACAAATCCCCAAAGAGCATCAAAGTAAATACAATCAATTATTATTTTACTAATTACAATTAAAATAACACTTAATTCAGTTAAACAAATATAAACATGAAATTAAATCCAGTCCAAAATCTCTATAAAAAAACTGACCAAAAAATTATGATAAATAAAAGCACGAGGCTCCCACGAGATAACCTCTACCCATTGGTCTGCTTTGCCTTCAGCATCTCCACTCCTACAAAAACAATGAAACCAATCAAGATAATAACGACCATGCCATCCAATCTCAAACCAAACACTAATCAACAAAAACACGAAAATCAATCTCACTCATGAATTTTGCTATTATGAGCGATGGAGCTGAGATCGTTAGCTTTACGCGACGAATCAGAAGAAGAAGTGCTCGGAATCGAGAGAATTCCGAGAGCGAGAAGAATTAAAACCACGAAAGTGAACGTTAATAGAAGAGTTAGGATAAGTGTCGATGACGGTGATTTTCGTGCTGAAATTCGTGAGTATCTCGCTTTCGCCATTTTCGTAAAAAGTCGGAATCGGGAAAGAGATCGGTGAGAGAAATGACAGCAGTCTAATTTAATATTTGATAGACTTTTCTGATCTTTTCTTTTCTTTTCTTAATTTTTAATAAGAGAAGAGACGCGGCTTGGAGAGACGCGACTCTCTTCTGTTTGTTGTATACAATTTATACTTAAGATCCTTTATTTAAAAAAAAAAATGCTTAAATATTTGAAAATTAAAAGAAAAATCTTTAAAGTATCTTTTGGTTACGTCCAGGATAAAATTAATAAAAACAAAAACATATTTAATTAAATAAAAATAAATAATTTTAGAATAAATTTTTATATTTTAAAAATAAAAAGTACAGTATTTATTATTTATTATTTAAGTGTGCAAATTGAAAGAGAAATAGGAGAATTCTTAGAATTGGTTGAAAAAACTCACAAAATTGGATCAATTGGTTATGATAATAGGTTTTCTTTTTTCAATTAATTGTTACATAAACTTTAATGAAAAAACTGGATTTATAGCAAATTGGAGTTGTGAAGACATGAATAAAGATTGAATAGGAGAAATTGAAAACTAGTTTTTAGAAAATTAAAACCATAAGTGGTCAACAGTTGATTTGAAGTTGTTTGGAAATTTGATTAAATTGTATTGGTTTTAGTATTTTAATGATATTGAAAATGCTTAAAATTGATTATGAATGATGAAATTTTGATTGCTAAAATTTATTTACTATGGTTTTATGTTGGAATGATCAAGTATGTTTGAGATTGTGGTAGTAGTGGCGGTTCAAAGTGCTTTTCGCTTAGAAATGCATCAAAATGAAGTTTTTTTTATTTTTTAAAAATTATTTTTGACATCAGAACATCAAAACGATCTGAAACCATAAAAAAATTATTTTAAGTAAAAAACAAAATTCAAAATTTGAGGAAACGCGGTTTGCACTGCGTTCCCAAACACACTCGGAGTGTGGGAGATTAAATTGAATTGATTTTAATGTTTTAATGATGTTGAGGGTATTGAAATTGGTTGTGAATATTATAATAAGGATTGCCAAGAATTTAGTTGAAAAGGGAATGTGAGGTCGAGAAAAGTAAAAATTCATGTTAGGACAATGGTGAAAAAATACCATGTGAAAGAAGACCATTAGATTCAACTAATTCTAAATCAATAACTAAACTAGTTGAAAATGGAGGTAAAACTTGAGGAGTGAAGAACATAAATGTGAGTGATGATCATTGTATGGAACAATTAAGGAAATAACCGAATCTTTATGCAAGAGAGGGTGAGTTCAAATCTGCATTTTATTTTATACTAACAAGCCACTGATTTTACTTATGTATAAGTAGGCTTGCTTTAATGCTAACTTTCTTAATCATGTTGTTCCTAGTGTGGCTGTTTTTTATTGTAGGAGTTTGATGATGTATTTCCTGAAAATATTCCTAGCGATTTAACACCATTGATAGGAATAGAACATCAGATTGACCTTGTACCCAGAGCTGCGATTCCTAATCGACCAACTTATAGAAGTAATCTTGAGTTGACAAATAAGCTTCAAAGAAAAGTTGATAAGCTGATGATGAAAGGGTACATCCGTTAGAATATGAGACCTTGTGTTGTGCCATTGTTACTTATGCCTAGAAAAGATGGAACATAAAAGATGTGTGTTGATTCCTGAGCCATCAATAACATAACGATAAAGTATAAACATCATATCCTAGGCTTGATGACATGCTAGATGAGTTACATAGATCATGAATTTTTTTTCTAAAATTGATTTAAAAAGTAGGTAATGAATAGAAAACTACATTTAAGACTAAGCATGGTTTGTATTAATGGTTAGTCATACCATTTGGACTTACAAATGCACCTGATATATTTATGAGGTTAATGAATCATGTATTGCGTGCATTTATAGGTAAATTTATAATGTATTTTGATGACATCTTGATCTATAGGAAGAGTCTGAATGAGCATCTTAATCATTTTATAGTGTACTTAGTATATTGCATTATGAGAAATTGTATGTTAGTCTTAAGAAGTGTACCTTTTGCATGGAGAAAATTGTATTTATTGGATATGTTGTAACTGTACAGGGTATTGAGATAAATGAGCTTCACAACTCATAAGAAGTTTTCATGGTTTGGCTAATTTCTATAGGAGGTTTGTTGATGATTTTAGCACACTAGTTGCACCACTCACTGTGTCGTCAAAAAATTAGATGGTTTTAAATGGGGTATTGAATAAGATAAAGCAATTAACTTGTTAGGAAAAAAAAACTTTATTCAACACCTTTATTAGCTTTATCTAACTTTACAAAAGCTTTTGAAATTAATTATGATGCCTCAGGAATATGTATTGGAGGTGTTTTAATGCAGGATAAACATATTATTTTAGTAAAAAGCTCAATAGTGCAGCGTTGAACTACCCTACTTATGATAAGGAGCTTTATTCTTGGGTGAGAACTTTAAAGACATGACAACATTACTTGTAGCCAAAATAATTCGTGATTCATTCGAATCATAAATCATTAAAGCATTTAAAGCGACAATGTAAGCTAAATCAGTGGCATGTAAAATGGATGGAATTCATTGAAACATTCCCATATATGATTAGATACAAGTAAGGCAAGGAAAATATAGTGGTTGATACATTATCGCGAAGGTATGCTCTTCTATCTACCTTGAATGCTAAGTTGTTAGGATTTGAGTATGTGAAGGAATTGGACGTGAATGATGGTGATTTTGCTAATGTATTTCATGCATATGAAAATTCAGCTTTTGAAAAGTTTTATAGGCTTCCTGAATATTTATTTTAAGAAAATAAACTTTGTGTGCCTATTAGTTCTATACGTGAATTACTTATTCATGAAGCTCATGAGGGCAATTTAATGGGTCATTTTGTGTCACTAAGACTTTGGATGTATTGTATAAATATTTTTACTAGCCTAAAATGAAACATGGTGTGCAAAGAGTGCGTGATAAATGCATTAAGTCTAAGGTCTTACCACGTGGTTTGTATATTCCTTTACTTGTACCTAAAGAACCTTGAGTAGATATTTTCTTGGAATTTGTTTTAGGTTTACCTAGATAAAAAAAAGGGGGCTCTATCTTTGTGGTTGTTGATAAGTTTTTTAAAATGATGTATTTCATAATATGTAATAAAATTGGTAATGCAACCAACATTGTTGAATTATTCTTCAAAGAGATAGTACGACTTCATAGGGTACCTAAGAGCATGAGATAGTACGACTTCATAGGGTACCTAAGAGCATAATTTCATATCATGATGTAAAATTTCTTAGCTATTTTTGGAAGGTTTTATTAGAAAAATTGGGAGCTAAGTTGTTGTTTTTGACTGCTTGTCATTCACAAACTAATAGTCAAACAAAAGTAGTCAATAGGATTTTAACTACACTTTTACATACAAAAGAACCTTAAGAATTGGAGAGATTGCTTAACATTCATTGAGCTTGCTCATAATCGTAGTGTGCATTCTACTATTGATTTTTCACTATTTAAAATTGTTTATGGCTTTAACCCATTAACTCTATTAGATTAGATTCATTTACCTGTTGGTGAAAGGGTTAGTTTTGATAGTAATAGAAAGGCACAAATAGTGTAGGCAATTCATGAAAGTGTAAGGCATCATATCGAAAAGAAGAATGACCAATATACATCCAAGACAAATAAGGGGCATAAACGCGTTATTTTTCAACCAGATGATTAGGTTTGGGTGTATATACGCAAGGAGAGGTTTCCGGCCTATAGAAAATTAAAATTGCAACCGTAAAGAGATGGGCCTTTCCAAATACTTGAGAAGATTAATGACAATGTCTACAAAGCAGATGTACCAAGTGAGTATGGTATTGGTGCTACTTTCAATGTGTTGTTTTCCTCTCTCTTTGATTGATATAGGTGACAATTTGAGGTTGAATTATTTTGAGGAGAAAAGGGATGATACAGACCAACCGATTAACATAAAGGATGGTGTGAATCAACAAGCATTACTAAATGATCCTCTAAAAGTTAAAAGTTACCAGAGTCTTTACTTGATCCAGGATGCGTGATGTATATGTTATTCTGAAGTGATGTATGAATCGACTAATAATTCGTTTAATGACAGTTTCATCTATCACTTTATTGTGAAAGAAGAGATTGACTCGTTCTGCTATAAATACCTCCATATTCTGATGAATAGGGCTCGACAATAGATTTGAGTTAATGCTTGGAAAACTTCCTTTTCTCAATCTTGATTTGCGTAGAAATTTAGGAATTATAGTCCTAGTTGCACCAAAGAGATTTGAATTCAGACCAATGTCATAAAATCACTTAGTTTAGATCTCTATGATTAGATGTAGGTGTTTGACAATCTAAGTTAGTTATTAGGAACTTTCTACTATATGGGTAGTTTATTTTGATATTATGATTGTTGAATGGGAAAATAAAAAGAGTTAAACTAAGAAATTGTTGGAATATTAGCATCCATGTGAAATTGTCGAAGCATTGACATCCATGAGGGATTGCCGAAGTCATAAGAATTTGTGTGAGATTGCTATAGTGTTGGAATTCGTGTGAGATTGCTGGAGTTATAAGCATTAATATGGAATTGCTGAAATTAGAGTTATTCATTTAAGGTGGCCAGATTTATAAATGACCGTGAGGTTAAATGGGTGATTTGACAACCATAATGATTAGCTGGAGTTTTATCATCTATATGAATAATTGAGATAGTTTACAATTATTGAGATCGACTAAAATGCGAAGAATATCCAAGAGAGTTAAATGAATCAATATATTAGATTATTGTGTTTTTTTAATGTTTATATTTATAGAATTATCTTTATTATTTTCTTATCTAATTTCATGATCCTTACAATCAAGCAGAGTGGTAGGACTAATATATTATCTTTTGTCATCTTGAAACAATGAAAGTATGTAATAGTATAGTGTTGTAAGTACTTTAAGACTTACATAGACTATAAATGTAAAACTTGATGTCATATAATAAGGTATTTTATTTTGAGATGTTTGCTAATATATGTATTTGACTTAAGTATTAGTTAAGTCATGCCTTGATTATAAAATGTTTCTTATTAATTACTTTAATAAGAAATTGATAAGGAATGTAAGTGTTATGCTGGGAATAAATGAGAAATGTTTTTTTGTGGTAAGATCATGATCCAGGATAATTGTATTATATTTATGTTGATTGATGTCTGTTTAATGCACTTGAAGGAATTATGGATTGTCTGTTTTTAAAGAGAAATTTTGCTGAAATTTTAATAAAAATAATTATGAACATTTCAAGATAAGAATCAATCTTTAAAAGAATTATGATAGATAAAAGTGCAAAATATAGAAGTCTTACAAAAATAAATATAATAAATTTTTAAACCATGAATAAATGTATACTTTGGTTAAGTATTGAAATTTGGGGTTGTTATACACACACGTTATACCATTATTTGAAAAAAAAGTTAAATTTAAAGAGTATGTAATGGAATAAAATCCTAAATATAATTTCAATTATATTATTATATTTATTTAAATTAAAATTTAAAAAATAATAAAAATAAATAGTTGTTTAAAAAAAGCTCATTCACCGACGTCTAGTTGGGTCAATGTAACTAGGTCAATAAAAAAGATGGGACACAAGTAGATTTGTATATTAAGCTTGCATGCTTGACCTTAAATCAACTTTTAAATTCATATATCACAACAAGTTTATTTCTAGTTTTAATTTTAAATCAGTTAAATTTTAAATCAGTTAAAAAATAAAAAACAAACTCAAATTAAAAAATATTCTCGATGCTTGACTTATTTTTTCCCAGCAAAATAAAAAATCAAAAATACCAAAATAAAACTCTTCTTAGCAAATAAATACTATTAATACTAATACTAAGATCGGTTTTTTTGTTTGCCAGAACATGAATAATCATCAACTTTCTCCCTCCCCGCCAATTATGACAACTCTGTCTCTTTCTTATCTCAAACACAAAGTTTGTAATGTGAACAAAATAAATGAGGACCAAAAAGCTAAAGTTTTAAACTAAAGGGACTAACAATGAAAATAATATTTTGAAAGCTAAAATTTGTAAAAGGGTACCTTATGAATAGTGTTAAAAAAGGCTGTATTTTTTATTTACCATCAAATTTAGTTTGTTTCATTTTTTTTAAGTGCAATAATTTAGATTTAATTTTATAAAATCAAGTATTAATTCAATATTAATTTTTTTTAACACTATAATAATTTTATAAAAAAAATTGAAATAAATTATCAAAATAACTCAATTTAACATATTTATTATAGTTTAATCCATTCATTAATCTCTCAAGGTTAAACTTTGAGCAACTTTGATGCATTTAGATTAATGTAAGAATATATCTATCTTTAAGATTATAAAAAAAAAAGAGTAGTTTTACTTCACATACAAGTTGTTGACCTATAAATATCTCTATGTTTTTAATTAAGAAAACGTATATTAAACTTAACATTTAGATGTATATGAGTTATCCATAAGAATTGCTTTCTCTAATTAATAATTAATCTAGTTATTTTAATATCTATAATGTTACGCAGGTAATGTTTAAATCGTATTTTAAAGTTAATTTTTTTATTAACATAGATGTCCGGGTTAACTGGCGCGTACCTCAATTTATTTTACGGATTTTAAAATTAACGATCATATAAATTTTTAATGATTATCATATTAGCAATCACATGTTTAATCATAAAATTATAAAAATAATAAATTTTTTAATTCCAAGTTATTAGCATTTGACCGGTTATAATAAAGTTAATTTACTTGGACAGTTTGTTGGTCTGGACTTCGGCATACCAAAAGACGATTTTCTTTTTGAATAAGGTTTTGGCTTCATTTATCCTATAGAAATCCTATGATCCTTTAGCTGGCTGTCTACACACACAGACCCCACCAACCCTTTTGCTTACGTGTTCATCCCCACAAACGCCTCTCACTCACAGCTCTAGAGAGAGAGAGAGAGCAAAACTCATTGTGAACTACATTATAGTCCTTGTAGATTCAGATATATTCTATTCTAGCCTTATAGTTCTCATTTTTCTAACTTTAACCTTAAAGTCCTGTAAATAATTTATAATGGCATAAACTGACTCAAGTTTATAATTTGAATAAATTACCTCTACACAAGGATACCATTAAGAACCAACATATATGTATTAATAATTTCAAGATTGTGAATAAGAGAGTTTTTCTGACCAGTAAAAATCATTTTCTTTTCATTTGATTATTATATCCCACAAAAGCTTTAAGATATCTAAAAAAAAAAACCCTAATAAAAATAAAAATTCAAAAAACAAGAAAACAATACGCTTACCATAAGTTTTCATCAACTATTTTATAAACCATGCTATTCCAAGTTTAATATTAGTATTTGTTTTTCAAAAAATTCATTTAAATCATGGGACCCATTCTTGATTGTGGTCGATTTTGCAAATTAAAAAAAAAAAACTATTCATTAATTTGGAAACTATATTTTATAAAAAGAATTTATTCACTCGGAGTGATGTTATTAAATTGTTTTTTTTTTCAAAATGAGTATTCCATCAATCCCCAATTAATTATTCAAATAATATCAATTATTAAATAGATGAACTCAAATTGACAGTCTCATTACAGATATTATTAGAAAACTCAATTATATTGGATATTTCGGAATAAAGATTCTAATTTCATGTTTTCATAAATACCAAAGTGTAACATGTGCTAAAATCTAGTTATCCGGAAAAAAAAAAAAACATTTATAGTTAGAGACGAGCAAAGACAAAAAAACTGTAAAAGAAAGAAAGAAAGTACAATACACACAAAAAAAGAAATTCGCTCTCTCTTTGTGGCTTGGTTCATCAAACCTTTCACCTCCAGCAGCATAACCGCCGTGTGCGATCCGGGGTCGTGTTGGCATGGCGGTTGAAGAAGAAGAAGACGTAGAGAGCTGTGGAAGCAGAGCAGTGGAGTCGTACTCTGCAATAGCGAATCCACCGTCACGACACCATCACCAAAGGCAAAAGCTAGAAGTTTATAACGAAGTTTTGAAGCGAATTCAAGACTCGAATTTCGAAGAAACGAATCTTCCTGGATTTGATGATAACCTTTGGCTTCATTTCAATCGCTTACCTGCTCGGTAATTTACTTAATTCAGCGCTACTTAGAAATCTTGAAGGTAGCAGCGAAATAGAGAAGGAAATGTTGGTTTTTTTCTTCTTTTTTCATTCTGGCCTTTTGCGGTTAAGCCTGCGAATTTATTTCTCTATTCGCATGTGTTGTGTAAATCGTAAATAAAACAAGGATCTTAAATTCTAATAGTCTGAAGTCCTGTTAGGCTTCTCTTGTTTTCTTTTTGTGTAATGTCTTATTTTTTATTTTAGTGATCAATAATGTAGTATGCGCTGGATGTGAATGTGGAGAGAGCTGAAGATGTGCTTATGCACAAGAGATTACTTCAGTTGGCTGAAGATCCTGCAAATCGACCGGCTTTTGAAGTTCATCTCGTGCAGGTGCAGGTTAATAATAGTAGTAAATGCTACTTGTTTTTTTTTTTTTTTTAGCGAAGAAATTGTGTACTAAATACTACGTACCATTTGCTTGTTACCCACTCATTCATTCAACGGCAAGACAATGTTATTTGTCTTAATATAAAGTGTTTATAATGTTGATAGGGTTAAAGCAGATCATTTGCGTAGTCTGATTGGTGGCTTCTTTGTGTTACAGGTGTATCCTGCCTTGAATGGAAATTCTTATGCTTCTGTGCATTTGGATCCGGCAATGAAAGAAGATGCACAAAGTTCTTATTTTTCAAACAAGCAGGGGTACGCCATTATATTTTTGTGCAATATAACGTGTTGTTTTTTGTTGATTCATGTTTTTCTCTCTCTGATCTGCAGAATGCATCCACCACCTACATTTGGCTCATCACCTAATCTTGAAGCATTTCAAGCCTTTAGATATCATGTTGAAGATGGAGATGGTGCTGCAAATTCTACGCCATGTCTTTCTCAGTAAGAGCCTTTATGGACTGTGGATGGTTATACTTTTCCCTGGACATTGTTTGGTGTCAATGTGTAAAAAGTGGAGAACTTTCTGATGTTAGCCTTATTGTGATGTTAACTTCAATTCATGTTTACATATAGGATTATCCATTTGACTGTATTGTAGGTCTATGCACAATCACCTTTTCAACTGTTGATAGGCCAAAACTTCTTAGTGAGGTTGGTGACTAGTCCTATTATCATCCGTGTAGAATATTTTGTATGTATTGGGAACAATTTGGGATTGATAGTGCCATGCTACATATGTTTTTCAGGACAAATATGGTGAATTTTTTTCAGATTATCTCAGGCTTTCAGCTAGTAGAGATACAGCTATAATATATTCTCTAAATAGTAATGGCAACACACACATGCACACACTCCCATGTGGAAACATTCATACATTGCCGCGTGCCTAAGATTGCATTTGACTGTATCAAGAAAAAAGAAAGAAGAGCGCAATTGTATCTAAAACATCATTTGTAACATTTAACTTTAATTTATACTCTCTGTCTCATGTGCTTGCTCACATGCACCAGATAATAGATATTGGTAAATAATTTTCCAGTTGACTTCCCTGCTTGCGGAGATTGGATTGAGCATCCAAGAAGCTCATGCCTTTTCCACTGTTGATGGGTTTTTCTCTGGATGTTTTTGTTGTTGATGGTTGGCTTCGTGAGGTATGGTCCTATTCTTTTCACCAGTTAGAAAAATCAAGTGTTAGTTATTTTGTGGTATCAGCCTGCTATAGTCATGATTTTATTCAATGTTTTTTTTTTTCTTGATTGCTTAAAAATAAAGAAAAAAAATGAGGGCAACATTAAACTAGTCTAAAGTAAAAGATGCACATCTCATGTAAATTTTATTCCTTGCTCATGTGGATTTTAAATGTTATTATTTTATCCAGCATTCTTAGTTTATGAAATTTTCTTTTTAATACTGAGATAATTGCCAGACTGACATTGTTTGCTCACTTTACTGCTTGGTCATGTGCGTGGGAACCTTAGGAGACCGAGGTGATTAGAAATGCTCTAGAAAAGGAAATCTTAAAGTCTAAGGTAATTTTTCTTCATACTGCACTTTCATTCATAATTGCAGTTTTGCATATCTCTAAAATAAATCTTTTTATGAATGCTTGCTGCTAGAACACCCTTTGTTTTAATTAATATGTGTATCAGCCATCTCTAGGGTGTAGGATGTATGAATTGTTGATAGTTATGTTTGTAAAGTGATTACTTAACTTTTTTTTCATCACATTCTCAAAAATCATTTAAAGTTAAACTAACCTCATGGAGGTTATGGTTCTATCCTCATTCCTTTGCCAGTGTATGTGGAAAGCCTGTTAACTTGTTGCTGCTGAAATAATCTTTGGGGGAAAGAGGTGACCAAATTTTAAAGGGAACCGTGATGTATATCTAGGTTTACAGTCTTGCTATCGTGTTTTAGTAGTTGTTGGCTATATCTGTGATTTACATCTTCTGCTTGATATGCTACATGATGATTAAGCAACTAGTTCTTAAAGGAAGTCCTTAGTAATATTAGCGGGCAGAACCAAATACTGTCTATGTTCTTCAACTTGAAACAATATATATTTTTTTTAAAATGTATTTATTTTCTTGCAGTTTGTGCTCATAGCCATTCAGTTAGGGTATACAGCAACTCAAATGCTTCAATAGACTTGATATTGGTAGCATGTTCTCTGAGTAGTTAACCATTCCAGTCAGAGTTCAAATCCAATACCTCTGGACAAATCCCCATACTGGAAATGATAAAATGCCCAAAAAAGAAGGTTTAACTTTGTGTCTTCTCTTTGTTCTTGTTTTTGAAAAAAAAGAAGGTACTCCTTCAAATTCATTAGATTCAAAAACACCAGTATTCATTAGGATATCTAGATTGTGGAAATTGTAACAGGATGGCTCATCTTCATTATATGAACTAATTTCATAGGGTATGCAACCATGAAGGTGGGCAATATTAAGTACCAACTACTAACTTGTATACATTAGAATAGTTGAATGGAATTCTTTTCCTGTATCAGCCACTCATATTTTCATTTTGAAATGCTGTATGATTGATCAACCTGGAGCGGTAATAGCCGGCCTATATTTGATAGTTTACAATACTCCACAGGAGCAGTGCCTTTCAAAACAGCTTTCTGTTTCTCTTGTTGGCGAGCAGAATAAAACAGGGGTTGAATCTCTTCCAGATTGTGTTGAAATACCTAGTGATGTAACTGATATCTGGGAAATTGACACAAGTCTATTGAAAGTTGAAAACAAAGTTGCATCTGGATCATATGGTGATTTGTAAGTTCTGTCATTTGAAATATATGTTACTCTGCTGATTGCAAGTTACTCAGTTGATTGTTCATTTAACCACTTCAGGTACCGAGGCACATATTGTAGTCAGGAAGTGGCCATCAAAGTGCTCAAGCCTGAGCGTGTCAGTGGAGAAATGCTTAGGGAGTTCTCCCAGGAAGTTTATATAATGAGGTCTGTAAGAATATATGCCTGAAAGATCTCCAGCCACCATTTCTAAAATGTTTTGTTTGTATACTCCTTAATTAGATATTTCTTTTTTCTTTAATCATTTTAAACAGAATAAGCAAGTGAAAAAGTCTATTTCTAGTTGATCTGGAACAATTAGGAGATTGCTAGAAGAAATATGGGGTAGGTATTGGTGGAGCTTGCATAATGTAGTTGTAGTTAGGTAAACCTAAAGGTATCTAAGAATTACATAAAAATGTACGAAAGAACTTAATTGTATGAACAAAAACCTCAACATTTCTAATTCAAGAATTGAAAACCCTTACATGCAAATATTTGTGATATTCTTTCATCAAAATAATATTTTATTAAAATAAGAAAGTCTCCTATTATTATCAAGATAGGGGAATAAGAATTTACTGATAAAAAAATCAATACGTGGCCACTTCTCTATGGTACTAGTTGGAACACTTCATTGAATTTGCGGACTTGGAAACCGCCTATTTTCCAATAGAAATGCTAGCCCACATACTTATCTAGCTAGATATACAAGATCGTAAATACAAAATATAAGACTAAAGAACTCATACCTTTCTACTCAAGAGTATCTGCAATGCCTTTTCAAGTAGAAAGCTTTTACATGCGCATTGAAGTTACTTCTGTTGAGAATGGTGTTAATGCTTAATTTGTAATTTCCATAAACCTTTATATAAAATGATGGTGCTCCATCCCTCTCTCATCCTTGTAAACCTTAATAACTTTTTACATGCAATTGTCCACCTTTTCTGAAGCTTCTCTCTTGTATACAATCTTTTACATGCATCGATCCACCTTCTTCACTAGGCTGTGGTGGGGTAACCCTCAGTATCTCTTGATCTTTGTGAAAATTGTAACCTTTTGCAATTGTTGGTTTGCAGGAAAGTTCGGCATAAGAACATTGTGCAATTCATAGGTGCATGCACCCGTTCTCCAAACTTGTGCATTGTGACTGGTACATCCTAGTAAGTCTTTCACATCTTTGCTCAATGGAATTCTTACCTTAAGAGTTGATGTTTCATGAATTTGATATTGATGTCCTGCCCCTCTGCCCCGCTTTATTAGATATGAACTATTTTGCTAATAGTTGGAATGGTACTGCATAGTTGTATGTTAAGTGGCAAAATGTGAGTTTGACAAAACTTACCAATCATGCATCTAATTCTGCTCTGCCTTTTCATTTGCTTCACCAATATTCACCTTTTGGAGTTATATTTTTGCTTTATCAGAGTTCATGGCTAAAGGAAGTTTATACAACTTTCTGCATAAACAGAACGGTGTATTTAAGCTTCCATCCTTAATCAAAGTGGCAATTGATGTCTCAAAGGGAATGAATTATCTCCACCAAAATAACATAATTCACAGGGACCTGAAAACTGCCAATCTTCTGATGGATGAAAATGAAGTAAGAGCATTTCCTGAACTTGCATATACCTGTTTATACTCATCCATGTTTACATGAATTTTGAATTCAAGAACTGTTCTCTTTTTAACTATTGTCTTTATATTTCTTTTTAAAAACTTTCTTGCCATGCATGTTGTAGCCCACTGTTTGGGTTTGGTGTTCATCCTTGTAGTGTCAGATGTATTAATATGTATTTTTGGAATATTTTTTTCAAAGGATTTGCTTGTTCTAAAATCTACACCCTTCTTTCACAGGTTGTTAAAGTTGCTGATTTTGGGGTTGCCAGAGTACAGACTCAATCTGGGGTAATGACAGCTGAAACAGGAACATACCGCTGGATGGCTCCTGAGGTACATTTTACTTGTACGTGAATTTTAAGTTTCTTGTTCATGTTGTTTTACATGGTCGTACCTTGGAAAGTTATTGGGACATATGATCTTGCATGCCATGATTTTATTTTTTGATTGTGTCTTTGTTTGTTTCTCCGATCTAATTGAAAAAGGAGCTTTTTTTATTTTTTATTAACACACACACACACACACACACACACACACACACACTTACAGTTGTTTTAACTACATGAAGGTGATTGAACACAAACCATATGATCACAAGGCTGATGTTTTCAGTTTTGGAATAGTTGCATGGGAGCTTCTAACTGGAGAAGTAAGCACAGCAGTTTTTAGGAGGAAAAAAAAAGTTATATTTTTCAATTTTATTTTATTACTTACTAGTTATAATTGTAAAAATTTCACCACTTATTCGTTATATTTTAAGACCAAAATCACAGCTTCCTTAATCATACTTGACCCCATTGCAAGCAGCAGTAGGTGTGGTGCAAAAGGTATATCCATTTTGTTCATATTAACGTAAAACTAATGCATTTTTCTCATTTTTAAATGGCACTTTCACTTTTTAACCAACATTCCTGTAGGGTCTACGGCCCACAATCCCCAAGCACACTCATCCAAAACTTGCGGAACTGCTTGAGACTTGCTGGCAGCAAGACCCAAATCAAAGACCCAATTTTTCTCAGATAATAGATATCCTTCAGCAAATAGCCAAGGAGGTAAGGGAATTACCTATCATCATGCATCAGTTCCATTGAACAATTATAACTTTCTTTATTGAAATAGGTTGGAGATGAGAGAGAAGATCGTTGCAAGGATAAATCATCCGGTAGCTTTTTCTCAGCACTGATCGAGGGTCACCATTAACTGACAAGGAGCATGTGCTGTTAATAAAGTTTGCAAATTTAGCCAGTTCCCATCATACATTCTTCTTTTTCTCTTTCCTCTCTAACATCATTTTCATTTCCTTTTTATAGTGCTTACTCGATAACTGTACAGCGCTTTGCCCTAGCTCAGTTATAGCTGTCTTTTTTTTCCCATAATTAAAAGTTCCAGGTTCCTAATGTTTTCTTTTGTTCCAATTTCTTCTCTCCCTTGTTTTTTCACACCTTAATTTTCTATGCTAATTGACATGTAAATGTTTGCATTATTTATGCTCAATGAACAATTGCTAGGTTGGGAAACGACTGCTCTAGAGTGTTGTTCAACCTTGTGTTAATTGGTGATTAGTAGACAGTTGTGGGTATAGTTTGGACAACTCTTTACCATGAATATGATTCATAGATAGATCCGCAAGTCGAATAGAAGGTACGAGTAATAATTAAACTAGTTGCAGATGCTACACAAATTCGACTATTTCTGCTAAGAAATTTGTCAACATGGGAGATTACTGTGTTAATGTTGCATGGGGTATGGAATTTTAGAGCGCACTCCTTGAATTGTATAGTGCTATGAGTTTAGACCTTAGATATGAAGATGTCCTGCCTTGCTCAAACCTGTACCTGCAACCGGACGAGCGCTTGCATGCATTGCAGGGCTATGCAAGATTGTTTCCTTGCATGCACAACTCGAGCTAACGCTTGCAATTTCACCAGGCTCTGGAGTGCTTGAAATGCCCGTCTTGCTTGTCAGCATTTCAACCACAAAACTCAGGAAAATATTATCACGGCACTGAACACAATTGCTGTGGATTATACTTGCTACATGCATGATACAAGGTGACCCCTGAAATTTGCTTGAAATGTGATTGCTGCTGTACCTTCTATGGTGAGTTCTCTCTTTGAAGGTGGTGAAGCTATGCTAATTAAGGTCTTGAGCAAGCATTGGAATTGAGAATGATGTTTGTATGAGATGACCGGAGAAAGTTTCTGCGAACTTCGTCTAACCAGTTCCAAGATGCCCTTTCTTGCCATATCCTGGTTCTCTTTTGTTGACAAGAGTTTGCAGCACCAAATCTAATGTCTTGTTCGCTCAATGCCTTTTAACAAGAGGTAGCTAAAAGGTAGGAGATGTGCGCCCCATGTTTGCTTAATTTTGGGGGGCTGTTTACTTTGCTAAGCGTCTGTCAGGAACGAAGAACGTGGCTGGTTGAATATCTGTTGACAGTTCTGTGTGGGTTCGAAGCATTAAAGCCTTGAGAAAAACAAATGAAATTTAAATATTGGCGACGAATCTTGTTGATACAGTTTTGATCTTGGCTATTTTCTGGTGGATGTGGGGCTAAGGGGGATCTACTGAATAGTGAACCTGCCTACCAACCCTTTCCCTTGAGAGATAGACACCAGATTCTTGTTTCGTGTTATGACGCCGGATCGCATTAATTTTTTTTTTTTTAATGTGATCAACATATTAAAAAACATATACCTATGATTTTGCAAGAACTCTTTAAAAGTATCATAACCACACAAAAAAAAAAAAACAAAAATATTAAAAAAAATATTTTTGATGCCTACATGTTCCATTTTGTAATTTTTTTTATTTCTCTCTTTGATATCTTTTTTAAAAAAGTCAAAATAAAAAATAGAGAAGAAGAGGTACAAAAAAAAATCTAATCACCAAAATTATATAAAAAAATAGAAAGAAAGAAATAGAAAAATAACCAAAAAACCTTTTCCACACATAAAACAGAAGTAACCACCTGAAAAGAGGAAGAAAATTCTCGGTGGAAAAAGAAAAAGAAAAAGAAATGATTGAAACTTCTTGTGGTTTGTTTTCTCACAGGGTAGTGGTGGTCAACACAATCAACATATAAGGGACAAGGGAAGGGTGATGCTTTCTATATGCTAGGTGGCTCGTGGGTGGCATTGGCATCAATAGTGGCATATGAGACCACATGCCAACACTATCCTCTCAATTCCAGTAGCATCTTCACCAGATTTCACCTGTTTTCGGTCCACCTCAATTTCTCTAGAAGTTTGATTTCGAACCCCATATATTTTTTGAATAATTATCCTAGTTTATTGTTGATTTTGATGTGTGTTGTGATGAGATTTTTTGGATTGAATATATTTTAATGCATTATTGTGAATGATTGAAGAATTAGAAGTGTGGGCCCATATTGAAATTGCGTGTTATTTTGATGAATTGCGGTTTTGTTTTTTGAAAAAATTATTTTGTTAAACATGAATATGAATCAATAAGTTGAAGGGTGCTTTTGGTGATACCTTATTGATTCATTTTTACATCATATAGTAAAATATTGTCATATAGTGGGTCACCCTTAAAGTAACAACAAATGATTTTAAAAAATAAAAAATATCATGTTCTTTTATCATCTTTATTTGTAAGTATAGTTTTGATGATTTTTGTGTGTTACAATATATTATCTATATTGTTACAAGTGGACCTAGGTTGGGTCATAGTGACACACCATATAGGTCTAATGAGTACGAGTGGCGCCATTTGGGCTCATTCTAGACATATTCAAAAGAGTTGGGGCAAAGCTCAATTTTTACCACCCATACAGGTCCAATGCCCATTTCACAAACAACCAAACTGACGAGTCTACTATTCTTAGAGATAGACGTTGAATTTTCACAAATGACCAAGTCCACGAGTCTCCTATTTAGAGATTGACATCAAATTTTTATGAGTAGCAAATTGAGGAGTCTTTTTCACACAGATGAAAGCACAAACAATAAGACAATAGCAAGACAAAACATATTTATGATCGAAATACAATACAACACAAGAAATCTAATTCATAGTTTTATCACGAAAGAGAAAGCTCTATTATGATCTCTCTTTAAAAGGTTTACAACTTTTTAAATAGGCTTAGAAATCATAAGAAACCCAAAAATAAAGAAAAAGTAATAAAAGTATTGAACAAACTAGGAAAATAAAATTATCAATCTCAATACTTGTTTTCTAAACCAAACAGGAAAAAAATAAAATCACCATAAAAGAAATTTTTCCTAAATTAAATAGAAAATAATAATAACTAAGTCAAATATGTTTTTTTTTTTCTAAAAATCCTCCTGCATCAATCTTCTCAATTGGAGAGAATTCACCCTCGAGGTTTGATCTTCATATTATTGTTGTTGTTGATCATTTTAAATGGTGTTGGTGCCCTTGCACTCCCTTAACTTGTTTCCTTTTATACCCTTGCTTTTAACAACCACCTCCCCACTATTAGACACCAATATTATACATTTTCCTTTTATATGAAGGGTATATGTATTATGTCGTCCGTAATTTATAACATTTCTATCATATTGTCATGGCCTAGCCAATAACAAATGATACACTATAGACACCATATCACACTAATTACTATCAAAATATCTCTTGCCTATAAACAAAGAAACGAGACAACACCTATCCATAATTACCTAAGTGTCTTTATTCAACCAAGTTAACTTGCAAGGCTTAGAATGACTTTTGATTTTTAGTTAGATCTTCTTTATTGCCTCAACGGACTCTATATTCTCACAACTACCACTATATTATTAAGTTGTAGACCTTATCTTTATGGTGCACGTCAAGTGAAAGATGCTAGTGTGTTACCGATATTCTTTTGAATCATTTTTGGAAGTCAGCAGACTCTTTCAGATGACTAGGTTAGCACCGCCATCTTCACACAGAATCTCTCCATTATTATTCGAGTCATAATAAATAGAATTAGCCACATCACATGTAGGCTCTTCTATCAATAGATTCTTATCTGATTGAGTTTCTGGTCTACTACACTCATCAATCCGATGCCTCAATTTGCTACATTTGTAACAACAAATTCAAAAAGTATTGACCTATACTCTAACATGTTTATTGAGTTTGTTGAGTAGGTTTGACTTGAATGGTGGTTGGCCTTTAATTATTGTTAGGTCCTCCTTTATTATATTGATATGCTTAGAAACTCTTGCTAATTTTCCTAGCAGCCTATTATTTCTTAACTGTAAAATTCCTTTGATATACCTCTAAAACTATTCATAAATATGCAAGCATAACATGTCCTGAATGGATCGTGATAAACCACTTAAATATCTCACCACGAGTTGTTCTTCCATTTTTGCCAAGTCATTCCTGACCATTAATTGATAGAACTTATCAATGTAATAATGGATAGATTTACCTTTTTATCTCAACATGTAGATCCATTGGTATAGGGTTTGGTCATAACTAAAAGAAAAAAAATGCTCCTTCATCTTCTTTTTTTTTTTTATCTTGACTTAGTTATTGATTCTTGGTTTCCATTGCCTCTCTTGTGACCTCTTTAATTGTTCATACTAGGAAGAATCTTGACCTTTCAATTTGATCACAATCAGTTTTACCCCCATCTATTATAGAACCTCCTTATACTAAAAAAGTCATTCAACTTTATTTGACTAATGGATGAATTTCTTTACTTGTAAAGTTCCTGCAAAATTAGGAAGTTTGATTTAAAACCAAAATCTCCATGATGTTCTTCCCTATTAAAAGGTTGCCTTATATGCATCTGCCTCTGGAAAGGGTTTTGTGTACTAACAAGAGACCTTTAGTTAGTTTTTTTTTTATTAGAGCCTTTTTGTTAACTGTAAGGTAAGCTTTGCAATCTAGCTCTGTAAATCATCTACCATAAGCTCCTACACATCCCTCTTCCTATGGGGAATCTCTTCATGCTCTATTGTCTAAACACGCCCCACTCCATAACCTCTTTCTACCAAGGTTTTTTTACAGCACATAACAAAGTAAAAATAACTTGAGAATACAACACACAACAAGCAATAACCTGAGATCTTTGGGCTCTAATTACAACTGATGTAGGAAAAAACATAAATAAGAGAACAATAGAAATTGAAAACAGATTAATAATCGAAATAATGTAGAACACAACAACCCTAATTTATATTTTTATTGTTGAAAAAATAACTTTATTATGGCTTACCTCTTTAAAAGGCTTACAACTCCTTAAACAAGCCTATAAACCATCCTAAAAAAATAAGAAACCCGGAAATAAAGGAAAGTAATAAAAGTCCTAAACAAAGTAAGAAAATAAAATTACTAATATCAATACTTGATTTTCTAAACTAAATAGAAAAAATAATCATAAAAGAAAATAATTGTCTAAATTAAATAAGCAATAATAATAACTAAAATAATATTTTTTTCATAAAAATAATCCTGCATCACTCCTACTGTTAGGGAAAGATATCGGACTTTTACAGGTGGCTTAATCGATGAGTCTTCTATCTTTGGGTTTGACGTCAAATTTTCATGAATAACCTAATCAACGAGTCTCATGTTTTTTAGGCGAACATCAAGTTGTTTTTTTCAATTTCCTAATTTGTCATTTTTCATGTTCTTGAGAGTTTTAGTACGTCAACACAAGCGTATTAAGGCTGATTTGATTTGGTTTAAGGCTTGCTAATGAGACTTAGCTTTTTTATGGGTTTAAGGCACATTTTGGGTTTTTTTGGGTTCTTGATTTGAATGTTCATAGCTATAGATTTTTTTTATATATATATATATAAATTGATATTTTAGCTCGATTTATGTATTTAGATCGAAGTCTAAACTTATATGTTATTGTTCTTTGCCCTTTTCTTATCCATTAACTGCTTAGTTTGGGCAAATCAATCCTTGAAATTTTAAATATAAGAGTTTATGTTCTTGGTTGATGAGTTTGATTTCAAGTTATGCTTCATTTGTTTTTCTATTCAATGCAACATTATTTTATAATACATCTTGCAAATCGACCTTTTTAGTGGTTTGATCTTCAACCATTAAAGATTGTTACAAATGAAACTTGAAAAAATCTAGATGAGAAAGCATGGGTGGAGAAATATGCAGCATTACCATGAAGCAACTTCAAGTGGAAAGCACTTTCGATGAATAATACATCATGCATCATTTATTGTGGTAGTAAAATATAGGCCCCTTCGATTGGGATCATAGGTTACATTGGTTATACTCTCGCACTAGTAATGAGACAACTTGGTGGGATACAATACATGTCAAGAACCTTAGGTTCAGCCGATTTCATGGGATCTTTTAAGAATCAATCATCATTGAAAGAGCTCAAGGTTATTAAATAAGACCGAGGAAAACTTTTATGGTATAGAAGGATGAAGAAAATGAGTTTGAACCATCATTCAACCAAAATTATATCATTTAGAGAAATAACTAGCTTTTTAAAATGATTGCTAGAAACCCATATATAGAGTAGCCACAAGTAACTAGAGAAAGATTAAAAATAAAAAGGATTGACAACGAGGAAGAGCTGAGAAAGTAGTTAGAAAAGTTTATAATTGACCTTTGCAGCATCAAAGATCAATAATAACTCCTAGAAAAATAATTGGAAGAAGAAGATAAAATGATAAGTTTCTTGAACTAACAGCTAAAAGGAAAGGATGAACAACTAGCAACCTTAGCAAAAGATCTCAAGGAGGAAAAAGAATGAAAAAAAGGGCTGAGGTAACTAAAGAAGTAGCTAAAAAGATCTAAAAGGAGTTGGGAATTCAAATAGCCAAGCACGATGAATTAGTTAACAAATATGTGAGAATAGAAAAAGAAAGGGTTAAAATCAAAAAATCAGTTAAAAGCATGATGAGTGTGGATAAAGAAATAATAGATTCCTTGAAGAAGGAAAAGGAGAACCTTAGAAAAAAAATTAGACGATGACAAAAAGAAGAATTGATTAATTGAAATTGATATTAAAAAAGAAAAAAGGATACGAGCCCAATATATAACACAATCAGAAGAAGAAAGAAGTGCAAGGAAAGCAGTTGAATTTGACATGAGAGATTATAAGAAAAGGGTAGAGTATTCAAAAGAACAACTCATGGTATTGTAATTCGAGCTAAAAGTTTGAGAGGAAGATCTAAAGGAGCTAAAAGGCCAATACTTCAAAATAGAAAAAGAACTAAATAGGTCAAAGCAAGGGCGTAATGAATGTCAAGATTATATCGATAATTAAGCTTGAAACTAGAAGAGAAGAGTTGCGATGAGAAATGGCTGAAGTAACCTATCTAGAAAACACATTATGAATGCTTGAAAGAAACAATGAGGTTTTTGCTTATAGTAATGGTTTTCTAATCGCTTACAACACTTTATTCCATGACAAGATAAGATAAATCACAAGGTAGTTTGAGCAACCAGCATGTCAAGCCGAGAGATTACAACAACAAACTACTCAGGTAGGGAATAATGCTATGAATTACCGAGAGCACTTGGATACAACCACTGCTCTTATTAGGAATATAGCTAAAAAAAGGCAATGCTTTTTGTGAGTAGAGATGTATAGGTGTTTTTGGCTTTTATAATGAAAGGGATGCAACTCAGTTTCTTTCTTATATAATGTGTTTGAAATTCAATCATGATAAGAACTTGGCAAAATACTCCTTGCAACAATAAGCCAAAATTAGAAATCTTGCCTAAAATCAGCGAAATGAAAGTCATGAATCAAGTTCAAAGAAGCTAATCCATGTCCAAGTGGTCCAGGACGAGAAATTACTTACCATTTTTTTCGAGATAGCCTCAGTGATGCTACACTAACTTAGTACATGAGGCTTAACAATACTAACATCCGAGGGTGGAAAGACTTGGTAGGAGCATTATGAAACAATACAAATTCAACATGGACATAACTCTAGATAGATCTAGTCTTTTAATGATGGAGAAGGGAAATAAAAAAAAACTATTCGGGAGTGCACCTAGAGATGGAGAGATAAATGCACTCAGATCGAACCCCTTTTATTGGAAAAAGAAATGATCAATTTGTTTTCTAATATGTTCAAAGAACCTTTCTTTGACCATCTAGTAGGTGCCATTACCCAACATTTTATAGATATTGTGATAGTGACAGAACAAATAGAGCAAGCCATTAGAGCTGGGAAAATAGTGAATCCAACTAAAAATAAAGGATTCACTGGAAGAAAAAGGATACAAATTTAAACAAACTTGAAAAAAGGCGCTATCACAATTCCTACCAAGAACCCTTTTTTATATATAATGTAAACTTTTTCAACCCTTTCCTAAAAAATCAGACTAACACCCCAAATAACCAACAAAATACCCCGCTTCCTATATTATTTGGAGAAATGTATTAGCATTGGCTAAATAGCATGTAACCCTACCTCGCTTTTTTTATTGGTGTAATCCAGACATTAAATATACCCAATTTCTATATTACTTGGAGAAATGTATAGCATCCTAAATAAGATCTATCCCAACCTCGCTTTTTTATTGGTATAAACTAGACATTAAATGTGAATATCATGATGATGCTTCTGAGCATAGCATTGAGATGAGAATAATATTGAGACATGCCACGCTTTCAAAACTATTAAACTAGTATGGAATGACAGTAGAAAAAATATTAAAGGTCCTCTCTTTCTTGTTATAAAATCCAAAAAACCATATTCGATTAAGAAATATAAGAGATATCATGACATATTTTTGTCAGATAATAAAACATCCTTGCACATTTTTGTCCAGGTTTATTATTATTATTATTATTATTATTATTATGTAGCTGGGTGCTTTGTTTCCTAGGGACCAAAAAAATTGGCAACTGGATACAAATCCTAGCCAATTATATACTCTTCTGGGTAAACAAGAGACTAGTACTTCATTTTTTATTAATTCAAGTTTAGACTCGTCCAATGATAGGTCAATAAAAGTTCTAAAACAGGATAGATTGCTCACTTACAATACAGACACAGCCTAAAATTACTTGATGAATATAACTTAGACTACAATGCTAAGTTTTCACATCATTAATTACAAAGTCATGCAAAAACCTGCCGATTTTACAATATCAAGCAGGGTGGAGAAGCCATGTTCTTGTTCAATTCGCACAGTTGTTTGGCATTGTTTATCTGCATCCATCCAATTTCTCCATACTACAATGTATAAATCATATACACGAGGGAGCTTGAAATTATAGATTCTCACTGTCAGAGCAATGATTTTCCAGTGAATCTGGATATTAGGAAGATATAAAGTGGCTCCATTAAGGCAGTTAGAAAGCTGAAGCATTATAAGGGTTTTTGGCCAAAGTTGATTTCTTCGCAAACTGCTTAAACAGCTTGATAAGCTCACAAGTCCTTGTGTCTCTGCCAGAATAGAGGCAGAGATCGAGTGCTGTTAAGCCATCCTGAGACAAACGAATAATTTCGATGCATTATTAACTTGAAGATGGAGGTAAATAAAAGTAACTTGTGATGACATTGTGACAAAAAAAAGGTTGCGGAAACTACTGGTAAGAGGACTTTCCAAAAATGCCCAACTATTAAGCTTTTTTCTTGTTTTGAATCCCCAGCTATTAGCTTAAGAAAACAAAAAAGGATGCCTGTCTATCCAGCACCTTAAACAAGACCAGTTCAAGAAATCCTTTGTGCTTATACATTGCATCATGTTCATTTATTGATCATGGATCCTCCACATAAAGAGGTCTGCTGATCCTTATTGACAGTTTGCGTTAGGTTTCAAACTGCAAGCAATTTTGTCAGTATCTTCTTGTACGTTACCAGTTGTGACAGTATGCAACCAAGCTTGAATATCATCTAAATGACGTAAACAATAATAGTATGAAAAACCTACACATACAAGCAGCAGTCTAACATCTTGGATGAATATACATACAATGCAATGGTATGAGAGATCCCTCGAATCGTTAGATATTTACCAGGTTTTTAATTGTACTATCTGCTCTTTTTATTAATAAAAGCTTCACTATATCCATTCTTCGGGCTTGAACAGCAAGATGTAATGGTGTCCATCCATCCTAAAAGGGTAATAAATGAGTGCGCTCACCAATACAGCATCAAAACTGAAACAGAAAAGATAAAAGAAAAAAAAAGTAGGGATATATCATCCTCACATTGTCCTGAAGGTTTATATCGACGTTATATAACAAAAGAACTTTGATAGCTGGAGCAGATGCTGTTTGAACTGCATAATGCATCAAGGTGGCACCCTCCTGTCATCAGCAAGAAATGAGCAAGGTAAAGATGGTATGAATCACAAGAGAAAATGGCTGCATAAAGGAAGATGATAAGTTTTTAAGTTAAACATGGTGAAATTAGAAGATAAAAAAATATAATGATTATATCGAAAGCAAATAAACTCAAGAAATAGTCATTGTGTCAATACTCACTGCATCACGTACAAAAGGATCTGCTGATTCTCTCAACAGATAACTGATTATAGCTTGCTTTTTGCATATTATTGCTCTGTGAAGTGCAGTCCAACCATTCTGGAGAAAATATAATGATCCAAAGTTCAAAATTGAGCAATTCCAAGCATTTTTGCATCCAATATGAAATATAGGGAGGGAAGTGTATAAAACTTGATGAGACTGGCAGAATCCAATAAGGTCATTCCACCTACCACATCCACAGCATTGATATCAACATTATGCTTCAACAACGCATCCATAAGGTAGAATTCTCCTGATGCAGCAAGTGTGTGGACAGGCAGCCATTTTCTCTGCAAAGAATCCAATAAAAATAAAAAACTATAAACGATTTGCTGGTTTGCATGATGTATTTTATCCAAAAATGAAAATAAAAATGCACCATGTATAGCCTTCATGATTTCTTCAAAGAAGAAAGACATACATGGCTGAAAAATGCAGGGGGAAATATTGTCTTTGTGACTGTAAAAAACTATTCATTTGGTTCTGTAATCAGATTGAAACATCAGCTGGCAGTTGGATAACTAAGAAATGAGAAAGCAGCAACAAATGATTATACAGCAATAAATATACATCAAAATCAAATACACTGACTAGAGTGTTTCAAACAGAAAGTGAACTCACAGAAGTAGCAACTGCTAGATCAGGTACCCGCTTATTTAACAAAACCTTTTCCTCTTTCGTAAACAACTTGCGCTTACCTATTTATTCAAACAAACAAAAAAGAAAAAAAAACACTATGAACGGCTAGATCTTGAAGCTCGCATGCAAAAACATAAAACAAAACAATGTAACATCAGCTTCCACCGAATTCTCAATACTTTTATGCAACATACAGCGAAATAGCATTAAGTGAGAAATTGAGAGAATTGACATCACATATTCTTCACAGCTTACACCAAATTACAACTAAAATTTACTAGTGTTGTATCAATCAAACCAATAAAACCAAATTCAATTACTCAATCAATAAACAAATAAACCAGAGTATCAACAAGAAAACAACAAACACTACGAAACCCAATTTAAAAACTTGAAATAGAAAAGCAATTACCTTCAGATTTCTGTTCACCAGGCTCATAACCCTCACCGTTAAAAAACTCTCTAACATCATCTAAACCTCTCCCATAGACCGCCAATCTAGGATTCTTCCCCTTCACTCTCTCACTAACAATCTCCCTCACTTCATCCTCCTCCTCTTCCTCCTCCTTAATATTCTGTGGATAATCAAGCACAAGTGGCTTCAACTGTGCCAATTTAGCTTCTCTAAAAGCCTGATACTCCTCTAAATTCACATTCCTAATAGGAACCAACCCTTTCCTTTTCCTTTCAAATTTTTTATTATATTCCAATTCTTGAGCAATCTTTCTCCTTTCTTTTTTACCAATATTAATCTCTGCTTGCACTTCTCTCCAATTCTCTGGCACCAAATTCTCTTCTTCAATTTTAGGAACAACCCTTTTTATTTTTTTCTGAACAGACCTCAACTTTGAATCCTCAATGGCATTTGAATTGTTTTCCAAATAAGGGTCTTCAAAAATGCCTTCTTCAAAGACTATACAGTCACCAATGGCATGGTCTTGGTCTTCAAAACTGTCATTTCGTATAGGGAATTGGGATTGTGAAGAAGGTGAGAAGGAATGGATTTTTGTTGGGATTTTTAGAGTTTTGAAAGATGGAAACTTGAGAGATAGAGGAACGTGTAGTTTTGGGGTTTGTGGGTTTAGCAGAGTTGGCAGGGACATGATCTGTCTGATTCTGGAGGTATGAAGTGGAGGAGATTTCAGCTGTGTATGTCTTTTAGAACTTGGGTTATTATAGTCCAGAACAATTTGCTGATGCTGTGAGACTAAATAAGTTCTAGTTAATTTTTTCTTTTCTTTTTTTTTCTTGGCCAGCCACTATACTGAATATTAATGTTGTTCAATCTAGAATTTCACTATACAGGTTACATGCGCAATGATGTTCTCAGGTAAATTTTTTTTTTAACATGAAAAAATTATTCAGACGACGCTAATATTTTCAAAGAAACATAAAATATTTGATATTTAAATTATTAATTTAACTAAATTTAGTTAATTTAATAAAGATTAAAAAAATATATGCGAACAAATTTAATAAGGAAAAGAATTTAATTTTCTAAACTTGCAACTTGTGAAATTCTAGACCCGGACTCAATAAAAAAACTTAGTTCATATCAAATTTAAT
>Ga0325411_1000627_pt1 | contig 37313 bp, 16 predicted proteins | sample PopdelMetagenome_13_FD_206181 | JGI IMG/M metagenome (GOLD analysis project Ga0325411, IMG submission 206181) | Populus deltoides microbial communities from Bellville, Georgia, United States - Xylem-PdIQD-R4 | ecosystem: Host-associated > Plants > Phyllosphere > Stem > Wood/Secondary xylem...
AAAAAAAAATAAAAAATATATAAAAGTAAAAACTTGTAAGCTCCCAAACATATAAATTATATATATAAAAATTGGAAACTAATCGACATGGTTTTTTTTTAATATTTTGTAAAGTTAGTTTTATTTTTTTAATTATTTTAATGTTTTTATATTTCTCGGATCTTCAATTGTTTTTATTAATTTTTGTATTTAATCTTTCATTTTTGAAAATTATTTTTTATTCTAGTTGTTAAAGGCGCATTTTAGTCCAAAAGGTTAACATGGGAGAAAATATGAATACATAAGGGATTAAAATTTATTAAAAATTCATATGGAAGAATATGCCTAATAATTTTTAAAAAAATATGCTTAATATATAATGGTAGGTGAGTTTATTAACCCAAAAAAATGTTATATAAAATTTTATAAAAAGAGAGAGTAACGGTTAGGGTGTGTTTGAAAGTGTTGTTGCAATTGTTTTTCAAAGTGTTTTTAATCCAGAAATGCATCAAAATAATATTTTTTTCATTTTAAAAATTTATTTTTGATATCAACGCATCAAAACGATCTAAAAACACTAAAAAGATATTAATTTTAAATAAAAAAATTTAAAATATTTTAAAACACGGGTTGGATCATGTTTCCAAATAATCTCTTATCCATTACTGTTGAGATTGATTATTAGAATATCTTGGGCTTAGACCTATCCATATATTTTTTCAAGCTACTAACTTCATCATGTATAGGCTATCCATGCTCGTGTACTGAATTCGGTTTAAGCCCAAAACATGGTTCCCTGTTCCCATTAGGAAATTCCATGATTTAGGAATTCGAGAAGAAAAACAAAAAGGAAAAGAAATTCCACATTAGGAAATTCCATGATTTAGGAATTCCACATCGAAAAAATTCACATAAAAAATTAAGTCTAGGGACATAATTAATTTTAATAGGTCAATTCGATTTAATCATGAGCCAAATTGAATTTTAATTATATTTAAGAATTAATTTGGGTCAAATTAAAGGATTTAATAACCAAATTGACTTTATTATATTTTAAATGGGTCAAATTTATTTTATTAGGGGCTTAACTGGTGAAGCATTAAGTTTGGGAGACTAATTTGAGCTTAATTGAGAAGATCGAAATTTTAAGAGACCAAATTTAATTTTTACCAACTTAATTAATTGAAATCAAGGGCAAAATAGCAAGAAAATTAAAGTTTTGGAGTCAATTAGGAGTTAAATTGACAAAACTCGCAGCTAATGACCACTGCAAAAGATGCTAAACTATGGGGCTTAATTGACAAAAACAGATGGTGAAATTGAGAAATTGAAAGTTTAAAGGTCATTTAGAAGTTAAATTGCATAAATCTGTGACCAATGATCAAAGTGTAAAAGTTGCGTAAATTAGGGGTTGATATTGAAATTTCACAGAGGCTAAATTACACTAAATCAAAAGTTTATGGTCAATTAAGAGTACAATCGAAACAAATTAAAAGGTGAAGGACTAAATTAAGGTTGAACAAAACTCCTTAATTTAACCCTAAACGGAGTCGTTTTGTATTTCAAAAAAAAAAAGACCAGACGACACATCGTCTGGTCACTGTTCATTATCTTCCTCGAATTTTAGCCAAAAAGCTACCCGGATTGCTACTTTTTAAGTGTATTTAATGCTTCGTATGTCCATCAAATTTGACAACATTTGAACCAAAATGATCACCTGACAACCCTCTATCCTCGGGTATGGCCCATTCAGGCTGAATGACAACACAACAGCCCTGATGCCGGTCTAAAGTAGCTACCTCTGGCAGCCTTGAACTGTCAGATTTGACAGCTCATGGTGTCTACTTTGAACCAACGGTTGAGATCCTTCCCAGCTGAATCAATGGCTGAAATATTTCCCCTGTATAGACAAGATTACCGTCTTCCACTTCCTATAAATAGGTGTGGATTTCATGGATCGAGCATCAAGAAAATTGGGTCCAAAATCTGCAAAAAAAAAAAAAAACAGTCATTCCTCGATCCGCGACCAATTTTTTCCTCTTTTCCTTCTCTCTCCACCATGTCTTCAGCCCCTGAAGACCCCACATAAACCTTTCTCCTCCACCAACAGACGGCGACGAACCCAAATCCTCACCAGCAGTAGAACAACCATCGTGAACTCCTTCATCTCCCCTCTGCAGATTTTCTTCTTCTTCTTTTTCTTCCTTTGCCACTGACTACCAACTCTTTCACCATTCTGCGCAGCGACGCCGCCCAAACCATCAGCTCAGCCTCCTGATCATGGTCGTGACCACTACCTTCAATAGTCTTCTCCTTCGCCTTTCTCCATCTTCTGCAACAATTTTGGTTGCTTGCAGAACGTGAATTATTGTTCACATTCTATAAATAATTCATTTATATGGTGGGTCGAACTTGATTTGGCTCAGCCCAGATGGCTAGGCCTGGTATGGCCCACCCTAAAAAAAAACATTTTTTGGGCAAGATCAGCCCAATCTTTTTGGGCTAAGATTGGCCCAACACAATCATTCATGGGCCGAGTCCGGTCCAACCCACATATTTATTATAATGTTATATATATTTATATAAAAATACTAAATTTCCAAAAAAAAAACTCAAAAGTCCTTTAAAACAAATTGTGATTGTTTCAAATGTTTTCCTACTAATTTTATATAATATTGGGTTATATATTTACACTGTAAAATACAAATCCGGTATTAAAATATTTGATTTTCTCCGAAAAATTTCAAAAAAATTCAAAAAAAATCTCAAACCTTTTAAAATAATTTCCCTTTTTTAAAAAAGAAAAAAATATTTTTTATTTATTTTCATGCATACGACCAAATCCTAAATAGTTTTCCAAGCATATTTTCAAAAATTGCATCTTTTTCATGTTTTAAAATGCAAAATGGATATCGTAACTCTTTTCCAATCATTAGTGTTTTACCAAAATATCAAAAACTCTTTTCCAATCATTTTTTAGGGTCTATATGTAGACTTTAATATATGTGGGGTGTAAAACTATACAATAGAGTACACCATCAGGTATTAAAGATACAAGGTGTAAAATAAATGTGATGTTAAGATTCATACTTTAGAACGGTTAGGATTTAACCCGATAAAGTAGAGATTCTCCCATGAAGAGAGACTTACCTTGAACCGTAGCCAAGACCAATAAATAGAAACCTGACCTAGAAAAACAATCAAACAACAATGCAGCTTATACCTTAGGTAGGGTGCACTAGAGGTGATGCGTCTTCCCCTTGCACAACTAGTCATTTACTCAAACTCTCGCAAACCATAGGTTCCTTGTGACCATAATACTAGGTGGCGACTCTTGAACCTCAATCATAATTTTATGATTAAATTGAAACTGTTTTCTTTCCCAGCAACACCACACCTCATGAGGAGGCACGATAAAGCCTCGCTGTCGCGGCGCACCTCGTGACAATCAACACATGCAATTATTGCTCCTATGACCATAGCTTTATGTACAGAAAATACAATAATTAGTAACCAACTCAAACATAAAAAACATAATATAAAAATAAAAAAACTTATTCATTTATTTTACTTATAAAAGCAATAAACATTCCCTAACTTGCTTTGCCTTTTCCAAGTTAGTTTGACACAAATGCCTATACAAACATGCAAGGACACCTGAACCACAACTACATAATGGAATGGATTTGAAATCCTTCATCGGTGGTACGTAGAACAAGGGCACAAACATCTCACTAAGACCTGTGAAAAGTATATTACAAAACATAGAGAATATGTACGCTCTAGCATAGCTACACAACAAAACATCGAGTTCAAAATCAAACATAGACAAATCAATATGTAAATTGAACTATTAGTATGCATTAACACGGTACTTCTATCAATATAAGTGATACTATTATTCATATAAAAAATAATAGTACTACCATAAAGATGTTTAACATAAATAAGTTTAAAGACATTATGTAAAATAAGAATATTCATTTTATCAAAAACAAATTATCTTACAATTTAACATAAACCCTAATTTTTATTACTTTAACATTAATAATATCTTTGAAAAATATCTAATTGCAATAATTGTAAACTAATTGATTTTAATTGAACAAAATCCCCAATTAAACATTTTTTAATTAAAATTCAACGCAAAATCTAGTTGTTATTATTTCAACCATAATTTTATTAATAACATCCATTGATTAAAAGTTTATCTAATTACATCAATTAAAACAAAATTTATCTCAATTCAAGTAATATTATTAAATAATTAGTAACCCAATAAGTCATTCAAAACTTAATTTCTCTAATTCAAACTTAATTGATTCAATAAATAACATCAATTGTATTAAAAACACACAATTACAACATTCAAAACCCAAAATTATCTCATCATCAATAAAATATCTAATTATCAAACACAACATAAATATTTATAAATCAAAACTTAAAATTTATCAATTCAATAATAAAACTTATAAATCTAAGAGACAATGAAACTTTTTTACCTTGATTTTTTGATGTCTAGGTGGCAGTTTTACGTGTTATGATAGAGCGGAGACTATTAATGTAAGTTTGGCTAGTTGCTTGAAAAAAAAAAACAGTATAAAGACTTGTGGAGATAAGTAAAAGTGATTTTGGTGTTTTGGTGGAAAATTAAAAGCTGTTTCAAACAATTTAAAGTTGATTTTATTTTAATTTTTTTAATTCTTAGATTTTTTTTAGTAGAACAACAACCCTAAAAGACAAAAAAAAAATCTATATATATATATATATATTATAACCATTATTCTTATTCTGAATAATAATTTTATTATAAAACCGCGTCACATATTATAAAAAAAAACACCATTTAAGATATCAAATCCTCTTCGAACGCTATTTCCTCAAAATATTTTATTTTGTAACTGTGTCATTTTTCTTAATAAAAAAAATTCCACCATCTCTTCCCTAAACGTTGAGGTACGACCCCAAATGAGCTGGCAATTTGAGACCGTTAGATCTTACTTTTTAATTGCCTAATTAAACACGAATTCTAACGTGGTAATTCATTCGTTCTTATTATCATTATTACTAGCTAGGCTAGGCTAGGCTAGGCTAGGCTACCACAGCTTTCCCTTACATCAAAATCCGACATAATTTAGCACATTTCTATATATATAAAATTAAAAAAAGTCAAATTCTACCTAATAACAGTGTCCCACCTTCCTTCCAACCTGCCACGTAGAACTTCGTACCTCTTTTGGGGTCCACCTACCAAGTACCTAGATTCCTCATCACTTGACACCTCACGAATTGTTTGGAGGGTCCAGTGCTTAAATATACATACCGAAGCAGAGAGTCTTTCCTCTCCCATTACTCGTTCTCAGCTAGCATCATCTCCAAAGTCCACCTCCGTGGCACCGCCAGTAGACACGTGGCGGTGCATCGTTAAAAAGACAGCGAGTACGACTTGTTTACACCATTGATATGATTGACTTGACCCTCTATTACTTTTCTTTATGAGAAGAAGTACACTCAAGATGCGTGTGTAATCGATTCAGATCTCCCCAAACACGTGTCACTCTCCTACCTGTCTTAATTTCCCTCTTCTTTTTATCTCCTCTCCCAAACTCTCTCCTCCCTTTCACTCACACCGATCTACATGGACCCTTCAAATAAAGGCCAACGCGAGAGAGACGACCTGGAGCTAGCTTCAATGAGCTCAGGAATCTCCTCCATACTAAGCAGCGCGGAGGGTTCTATAAGTAACATCAGCTCGGGTGATTTTTCCACGACGAGCGGGAGCTCCGGCGAGATTCCAACCTCCGTAGTGGTACCGAGGGATGTTGATTTGGCGAGGGAGGAGTTAAATATGATGGCGATTGTGACGGAGAGAGAGAAGTGCGTAGGGAGGAATAATAAAGGAGTGAGCTGGGGTTACACGTCAGTAATTGGGAGGCGGAAGGAGATGGAGGATGCAGTTGCCGTTATCCCGAGTTTTATGTCTCGCACGTGCAATCACGTTGGAGGTTGTACGGCTCCTGGTTCTAGAACTTCCTCCGAGATCTCTCCCATCCATTTCTTTGGTGTCTATGATGGTCACGGTGGCTCTCAGGTACGTACGTATACTCTACAGTCTACAGTATATTTACGTTTCATAACAAATCGTTTAGTAAAATACTAAATACACTAAAACCTTCAATATAATTATTTATATCTGGTAATATAATTTTGTCAGAAATGAAATTATTCGATCATAAAACAAGGGGCAGGACAGGAAGCATTTTGTTTTTCATTAAATAAAGATATATAGTATAGTTCTTGGATCAAATCGCTCTAAACATGGTATTTAGCTCTAATAATTTTGTGGAGCATTTTTATTTGTATTTTAATGAGATTTGACGTGGTAAGACACGCATCTGGTTTAGAGAGGTCATGTATCTAGAAGCGACAGCCGTTTGATGTTATCAAAGAAGCGTCACGAGTGTCTGTGGGGGTCTGTCATCACATATGCATCATCCTACGTCACAGCATTTCAAAAAATTCATTTATTTTTTTTTCTTTTTTAAAAAACTCAACACCTTGCTATTTTCTCATCTAAATTTAGGTGGATAAAAAACTGCAAAGTACGTAAGGCGGAGCCCACAAGTATATCACTATATGTAGAGCAAGGCTAGTTCTTTGGTAGAAATAGCAAATGTGGGCCGTGAATGGATACTGTCTCTTTGCATGCCCCACATATAAAAAATATACTAGAAGGCATGAGAGATTTATTGTAGTCCTCTTCATTTTTTTTTGTTCACCATTATAGTGTGTGGTGACTATTTTGTCATTCTTATAAAAAAAAAAAAAAGAATGACTTTGAATTAAGAGTATTTTAATATTTCACGGGTTCATAAGTCATTATTGATTTATTTTGGGGAATTGTTGTCCATTCAATGTTTTTATAAATAGTAAAATAACTAAAATGCCTCCAAGAGAAAAAAAAATAAATGGTGTTGGGTAGGGTATTTAGGTTCTTTTTTATACATAGTAGAATTACTCGTAGACTCTTAAATGCAAGACATTTAATTCATTGTTAGGGTCATTTTAGTCTTTTAATCTTAATTCTTTTTGTTAGTCGTAAGTTTGATCGAGAGTAGTTACATAATTTACTATTAAAATAATAATTTTAATTTTAAAAGCCACAGGCGTGTGCGGTGGTTTCTAGTTGTCAAAAATAGTTTTCTGCCATCTTGGATTATTCTTCGCTATCTCATCCTCCATTATAGGTGGTGTATGTGCTCTAAATCTGGCCAGTGTATTGTCAACAATCTTTTTTTTTCCTTCATTTTTCTTACCCCTATAAATACCCTATGTTTGTTAGTTTTTTTATTTTATTTTATTTTAAATTCAAACATTTGAGTTTTGATTGCTGTTTTTTAGTCATTTTTTCTTTTTTTTGAAGTTATGTTTGTTTTCAATTTAACTATTGATTCTTAATTTGTATATATAAGTTATTTCAATTTAGTCTTTTTATTTTAATTTCTTAATTTTTTCTCTTTGCTTTTTTATCAAAGTTTTTATGGCTTGCAATTTAATCATTTAAATCAAGTTTATGATTTTTGTTTTTTCAATGATAATAATGATTCATTTTAGTCCCTTTTTTATTTTTTTATTGTTTTCTTGGCCCTTTTATCAAAGTCCTTATAGTTTTAAATTCTATCATTCAAATCATGTTCATGATTTTTATTTTTTTATAATAATAATAATAATAATAATAAAATAGTGATGAAAATAATAACATTATTGATGATGATGATAAAAAAATATTAATTAAATTAATAATGATAATAATAATAATAATAATGAAGATGATGATGATTGTAGTTTTAGTTTTTAAAATAATAATAATATTAATAGAAATGCTGCTAATAATAATAATAATAGTAATAGTGATGATATTATTTATTAATAGTAGTAGTTACAATGATTTTGATTTTGATTTTTTAAATTGTTATTTTTAAAATCTTTTTGTGTGATTAAAATTTGTTATTTAAATTTCATCATTTAATATATTTTTTTAGGATTGGAATTCATGATTTTTTTATATTGAATGCTTCAAGTTTAATGACTTAAGTCACATGTTTAAAAAAATTTATTTTTTTTTAAAAGTTTTATAGTTCTTTTTATTTTTAATTTGTTTTTTCTAGTCATCTAATTTAAACCACGAGTTTGACGGGATATCCTGTGTTGGTTTTGCCCTAATTAATGTTTTTATATGTTTGTCATAAATGTTTTTTTTATGTATGTTTTCACTCATTTTCAATACTGAATATTGATGTTTGTTAAAAAAAATTATCTAGCTTCAAGGTGGAATACCGGTACAGTGGCTAGTATATTTTTACACGAGACCAGTGGTTAGGTGGTCTCATTTCACTTTATTCCTTTTCATTTTTTTTTTCTGGGGCTATGAAATATGACTCTCTCACCTAACAAGATCTTTACCGTAGTCATTCAAGTATCTAGCTTTCTACACCTTGTTTTTAAAATATCCAATTGCATGTTTTTAAAATGGTTAAATAATCAGTCAACATGAAATGTTGATAATAATGTAATTGAAGTATTAGTTACTTGTATGGACTATTAATTACATATATAAAGAAAAAAATATTTTTTTTAAAGGGAAATTTGTTAGTACAATAAGAAAAAACAAATAAACACATTATCTAAAAAAATAATAAAAAACAAGATATAAAAAAAAAGACCTCAATACACTAATCCTAAGTAAAATTAATTAAAAAATGGATTATATTAATTGAAGTTCATTGAAATTAAATTATTCTTTAAATATTAACTAGAGTGTGTTTCTTTGCTAAAATACTTTTCTAAAAATAATTATTTTCTAGTTAGTAGTTTTTTCTTTTTTGATATGTTAAGTAAAACATTTCTTTATAAAAAATAAAATAGTTATTAAGTTGTTGTAATAAGATAAGAGAAATGATAACAATGGTGATAATGATGGTAATGCTAATGATAAAAGTAGCAAAGTGGTAGTGGTGATTATATAGTTACCAATAATGGAGAAGTTTTTCAAAAAAATAAAAACTTTAAGATTATGTCTGGTTTTTTTTATATAGAAAATCAGAATTATAATTTATACTAATCATTATAATTTTTTATATTTATGATAGTGTAAGTATAAATATTACTTTATTTATTTTCATGAAAATCTACTTATTAGTTTCAACAAGAAAAAATTATTGGATTTATACTCCTTGCTAAAAATAGATTAATTAAAGAATTTTTGAAAATATAAAAGAAAAATTTAATGTTCTAGATTGATAAAAAGTCTTATATATAAAATAAAAATACTGTATTATTTATTAACTTATTCTTTTTATTTGAAAAACAATGAAAAACTTGAAAAAGAAAATTATGGAAAACATAAAAAATATGTTCTCTAAACTCAATACAATTTTTAATTTAAAAACTAATAATTTCATTGAGTTCATATGAACTTTGTATTTCAAATCTTTATCATAAAGATTAATTTGTTGATGGATTGTTGAATTTTTTATTCAATTAATAATTCTTGTTTAGATTTAATAACTATATCTTACTATTTCTATGAGCAAACATGATAGAACATCATTACATAATTTTATTGAAGACAACAAACTATTTATAAAATAGCACTAACAAAATAATCACATGATAGTTTATGTAAGAATCAAACAATTATAAAACAAAATACAAATAACTATTTTTTATTGATTATGTTTCTCGTAAAGATACCAAGTACATGACAAAACGAATAGAGATATTAACATTTACAATAAAGTAAAATACTAAATAATAAAAAATAAAATATTATGTCATATGCTAACATATTTGTATTTATAGATAAATTTTAAATCATGTCATTAAAAGTAACATCATATTTAGTAAAATATTGTTAACAATAAACAAATAATTATATGAAAGATCAATTTAATTATGCTACAAAATTGTTATATCAGTAACATAACTAGCAAATTATATAATAGTGATGAAAAATCATGAATATAAATATATTTAATTGGTTATACTTTTAAAATATTAATTACTCAATCATTTATTTCTTAAATTTCATCGTGAAGAGAGCAAACACTTACTTCGGATCTTTTCAAAGTCATGAGAATGTGTTCAATAATAATATTTTGGTAGTGCTGTTTTTTTTTGGATTAACGTGGGTGTCCGGGCTAGCTTGCGAGCATCTCGACTAATCTCACGGGCTCTGAAATTAACGACCATGTAAGCCTCCAGTAACCCTAAGGTTTGTGGGACTCGAACTGGTGACCTCTAGGAAGCAAACTTAGGGCATGACTAGTTGAGCTACATCCCGCAGGGTTGGTAGTGTTGTTATTTTGTTCGACGACAAGTGTATTTTAGATCAACTTGCATGTCAATCAATACAAAGTCTTTTTTCATATGATCTTAAACACACGCCCCACATTAGCCTAATGTATTAGAAGGATTCTAACCCTAATGTTTGAATTCAGAAAATCAAGGAAGGGACATCCTTCTTTAACCAGCATATAAATTCTCTGAGATTATATTAATAGCATTTGATAAAGAGACAAGATAAATGAGATGGAATTATTTTGACGAGGTTGTAGGAGACAAGATCCTGGAGGCGTGACTAATATGTGTCTAGTAAAGTGGATAGAAATAAATTTTTATTCTTGTCTCTATTTAATGGTAGGAGATGAGATAACATAAAATGAGATAATATTTATTTTATGCCTATAATATGTTTCTCGAGCATTTTTTCTTGATATATTGTTTAATCATGGTTTATACATATCTTTTAAATATTTTTTAAACAAATATATTTTCTCCACTCATTATAAATATTTTAGTTTCAAGAAAAAAAATACATTAATTTTTGTATTGTCTTTATATCTAAAAATTGAAATGAAAATTTGAAATTTTTTTCTTGAGGATGATCTTTTCTTGAGGAAAATAAAACATTATTTCTTTAGGTATTATATAATAATAGTATTTTAATATGTGATGTATTTATACAAATTTATAAGATGGAAATTGAATTGAAAAAAAAAATCATAAAATTGTTCCTTATAAGATAATTTCATGTATCATGAAATTGATCTCTAGAGAAATATAATTTTCCTTTTTGTAGCCCTGTTAGAATTTAACACTAATGAATTTATACCTGTTCAAAGCATATATATTGATCCTATGTTTTGGTTTGTAATTTATAGGTGGCTGATTTCTGTAAAGAGAGAATGCATGAAGTTATACTAGAAGAGTGGGATCATGATCAAACAATTGATGGCTGTGAATGGCAGAGAAGATGGGAAGCTACATTTTCTAGTGGTTTTGGGAGGGCTGACAGTGAGGTATTGACCGAGGGAGTTGCCCCCGAAATGGTGGGATCAACAGCAGTCGTTGTTGTGCTATCCGGTTGTCAGATAATTACATCCAACTGTGGTGACTCCAGGGCAGTACTTTTTCGGAGGACTGAAACTATTCCTCTTACTGTTGACCAAAAGGTTATATCTAAATCTTCTAATGCTTTCTGTGCATTATTTTTTAAAGTTATTCATTTAAGTGTTTACCTGCTTTCCCTCCAAAGAATTCTATTACTGGAACTGATATCTTTATCTAAATCATCACCACTCCTTATTTTACGTCACCCGGATGACTGTAAATATCCGTATGATACCCCTTAGTCTTCTGCACTTGTCAAGGCATTTACTTCTACACATCACCTATGGCTCCTGAATAAAATGAAGAATAGAGTTCTAAGATATATGAAATGCAAAATAGAGTATAAGTTTCTCCAATATAGTGTTCTGCGCATATTTTTGGGTACTTTCTAAGGTTAAATGGAAGGCTTCACAACTGCAAGACATTCAAAATGTCAAATTGTCCATTTCCATGTAGATGGCTTAAAATACTTTGTTTACAGCATATACACATACATGTTAGGTGCTCTTTCAAAACTTAACACAATTTTATCTCGTATTAACAAGATTTAGGACATATATTGTTTCTTTTTCAGCCTGACAGAAGTGACGAACTAATGAGAATTGAAGGACAAGGGGGGAGAGTCATAAACTGGAATGGTGCTAGGGTACTTGGAGTCCTTGCTATGTCCAGAGCTATAGGTTTTCTTCTATCCACAAGTCTCTTCATATTAAATATTCTCTTCATCTTTTGCAGAACATTTATTTTTCTTTCATGTTTTGTTGAGTTATCTTGATTAATCATCGTATAATGGTAGACATGATTATGCTATCGTGCTTCTTCCGGTAGCTATGCCTCTTCTATTGTGCTGAAGACTAAATTTCACAAGTTTCACGGGATTGTCAATCTCTACACTTGGACTAAGAATTCTCGTAGTTTTGAATTGCTATGACAAAATAATATCATGTTTCTTTGAGTCCTCATATATAGTACTGTAATTGACCACCTGTCTGCACACAAAAAAAGAATTCTAGATTATTCTAGGTAAACACAAGCACACATATGCACTTATATTTTGGGTCATAGGTAATGTTCCTTTGATTAGCATATTTGAAAACATGTATTTGTTGCTGTTTCCTTTTCATGACTTCACATCTCAATCAGTAATGCTGTTTATACTGGATCAGAAAACTCGTTCATCAGTGTCTTAGGGTGATTGACAACTTTAAAGCCAAGTGTTTGCTGTTGGAATTGCACACAACAATGAGATCCTGGTGCGATTGTCTCATTATCTGTTGAAAGATTGATAAATCACTTTGCTTCAAAATTATTACGAATAAGTAGGGCTTTTATTGAATGTATCATTAAAAATCTTGCAAATTGATCTGATCATCCCTCTGTAAATCGTTTAATGACATTTTTTCCCATTATTTTGATGGTATGGTATAGAAGAATTGTATTTGTTATGTGAATCTCTGGTGGTTGTGCACTTTTTCAAGTTTTGCGAGTCTTGTGGTGTTTCCTTGATGCACCATCCTCGAAACAAGTACTTGACAACATTATTGTTGGTCTGTTATAACTATAGTGCTGCTATGACAGGCATCTTGGATCCTATCCATTTTCATAGGCCGTTGGTTGGGTTTGTCCTTATAGATAATTGACGCTCTTTTGAGGATTCTTAATGGTTTTTATTTTTTTTTTAATAATAAAGAGGGTTCTTATTGTTGTTGAATCACCAACACTTGTTGCTTTGGTTTATAATTAGAAAGGAATATGATATTGAACGACCTGATTCCTATGATATGTCTGTCTTTATATTCCCAGAGACTTCTACATGGAAGGAAGAAAATTCTATAAAAAGTTCTGTGTTCTTTAATTTCTAGAGGTGGTTTAATTGTTTTTTTGTTGTCTATCAGGGAAGCTCAGTACTCATAAATAAACTCAAAATATGAAATATCAAACATGCTCCTTCAAGAATTTTTGGGAATCCATCTTGCCTTTTTGGCTAACTACTTTAGAAGGACAATAGTTACTGAATTTCATTGCAGCTTACTTTCATGTCCTAGGTGATCGCTATTTAAGGCCATGGATAATACCGGTGCCTGAGGTTACTTTCATGACTAGGACTGATGAGGATGAATGCTTGATTTTGGCAAGTGATGGTCTTTGGGATGTCATGACAAATGAAGAGGTGGGAGAAGTTGCTCGCCGGATACTAAGAAGGGGGCGCAGATCATCGTCTGATGGTTTTTCACCAGCACAAATCGTTGCTGATAATCTCCAGGAAATAGCATATGGCAGAAACAGCTCTGATAACATTTCAATCATTGTTGTTGATCTGAAAAAGAGAAGGCGCCAGGTGAGGCAGTCAAGAGGGGACTAGGATCATTTGCACTGCATCCTATTTCCTTGAAATACCATTGTCTCTCCTCTCAAAGTTAGAGCTGAGTTCAATTGTTTGAAGTTCATTGTCTCTGATAGACTGGACTCTCCTCATGTGACTCAATAGGTTTCAGCTCCTATTCCTGACCTGTATAGAACCGGCAGACAACTGCTGCTTCTTAACATCCAGAACTGGTTCACTCACTGTCGCCAGAAGAATAGATCAATCCTTACTTTTAATTGGTTTGATCAAAAAGAAAAAAGAAAGAAAAACTTAATTGAAAAGAAGAAAAGTTGTTGCATGATATTCCTGTAAGCAAGAGGAAAAAAAATGAAAGAGATTGCAAGATCATTCTTGCTTCTGTTTTTCAATTTAAAGTTATTGTTTGCTGTGTGTTGGAAATAACTATCCTGTCTTCAGTCTTAAATGCCAGGGAGGTCGAATAAGATTGAGAGTACTTGTCAAATTGCAGGCATTTGTCAAATCATGAAATTGTGCTGTGTTTGTTTACTTGCAATTTGTGAAAAGCATAATTATCGAAGCTGTTGCAGAGTTTTATAGACTTACTTGTATGCAGCAGGAAAACTAAAGTATTTGGCAACTCTTTAAACAAAATTGAAAGAAAGTGTCCCCCATCCTGCTTTGCTTACCTCCTTTTGGTCCTATCACTCCGACCCCCTCGGTGACCGGAGAAATTAAGAGTGAAGATCCTTCTTGTTGGCTAGCTATGTACTACATAATGCCCTGATCTTCTTGTTGGCTAGCTATATTTCAGGTTTGATTGTTAGATTAACATAACACAATTGGTGTGGCAAAAGTACACTAGACAACGTGTAGTTTCTAGTGGATTGGAACTTAGTGAAGTGGTCTCGAGTGGTAAAATAGGTTTTTTTACGGGATTAGGGGCTTATATTTTTTTTCACAGTAAAATAACCCTCGAAGAAGTAAAACCAATCAACTCCCTTATAAATGCTTTTTTGGAATTCCATTTCTTAAAGCACAATCAAATTACCATGTTACCCTCGGATCCAAAATTTTTAATACTAGACTTGAAGGGCTTTTCTGTATTTTCATTTTGGTTTTTTCATTGTTCTTAATCTCATCTAAGAAAAATTTTGGATTAAAAATTTTCAACACTGGTTTCATTTCTCAAAGAAACCTACCCATTTGTGAAAAACATGAAAGTTTTTCAACATGGTTTTATATTTCTAGGTGACTTGCCTGTTTTTGAATAACATGCAAGTTTTGCAACATTGGTCTCATATCTCTAAGTGACCTACTCGTTTGTGAAAAATATAATTTTTTTTTATCATTGGCCTCATTTCTCCAAGTGACATACTTGTTTGTGAAAAACATGAAAGTTTTTTAGTAGTGGTCTCATTTTTCCAGGTGACCTATCCGTTTGTAAAAAATACAAAGATTTTTCAACATTGATCTCTTTTCTCTAGGTGACCAACCTGTTTATGAAAAACATGAAGATTTTTCAATATTGGTCTCATTTTTTCAAGTGACCTACCCGTTTGAGAAAAACACAAACTTTTCAACATTGGTCTCATTTCTCTAGGTGACTTATCTGTTTAGAAAAACATAAAAGTTTTCATCATGGTCTTATTTTTCCAAGTGACCTACCCGTTTATGAAAAATACTAAGATTTTTCAACATGGTCATATTTCTCCAGGTGACCTACTCATTTGTGAAAAATATTTTTTTTTCAACATTGGTCTTATTTATCTAGGTGACCTACTTGATAAGTACTTAAAAAAAAATACATTTTAAGGTTATATATCATCATTATACATTTAAAGTATAATTAAATTCCATAACTTAAGCACATTTTATAATAACAAGTTTGATAATATAAGATATCTTTAATTTATGGTAAATACTCGATTTTAAATGCAAGTTTATAAAACAAACATATCTCAAGACTGATTGATATGTTTAATTATTGAATTTGAGGTTTATGTGAAGAGACAAAAATAGGTGTAGGTTTAAAGAAGAAATCTTAATTGGGCTTGTTCTTTTAAAACTAGAACACCATTCAATTTTCAGTCTATAATTGGAGCTATCGACCTCAGATTTAGGTGTGGTTTAACTTGATGGAAAGCTAAGATGGAGACATAAAACATTCATGAAGATCCCAAGACTCAATACTACCTTTTGTAAGTTCGAATCTTAGCAACAAAAAGGAAGTTTGAATCTGTCATACAACCTATACAATGTTTGGTATTTAGCCCATATCTAGAGTTCTAGAAACCCAAATTATCCCATTCTTTTTTGTTTGGAAATATTAGACAAATATCTACAACTTTCATACAAACCATCTGTTCAGATTATAATGTTATAAATGATATTTTGTCTTGTCATCAAATCAATAGTTAGCCACTGCATCAATATTTCTAAATTTTAGCCTATAAAAGAACATATTTTTTTTATATATATATTTAGACATCTTGGTTTTCAGATCAAGATCCATGCTCTTGTTTTGTTTATTTGTATTTTTATAATATTCAAGTTTTATTTCATTTTATATTCTTATTAATCTATTGTTTATACTTATCATTTTCTTTATTATACCTAGTTAATTTATATCATAGCTATATTCTTATCTTTTTTATTTATGTTTTTCTTCTTAATTATGTTTAGTTAAGTTTATTTTTGCTAATGTGAAAAGGTTATATTAATGATGTAAGAATAAATATAGTACAAATTTAACATGAACTTTAATATTTAAATTTAAGAAAGTTTGCTTTTAACATGTGTTATAATTGTTATCATAATAAATTTTATGACCCTCCTTGGTAAGTGGTAAGTCTTGATTCGTGGTGTACAATTCTTAGCACAACAAATACTTGATTCTTTCATGGTCTATCGCATTGAGAACTATCACCTATGCTATGAAAAGGATTTTGATTTATTGTTAATATAAGTTAACACCATGAATACTTGACAACATTTACAAGTATTGACATTACTCAAATAAGGTACTTAAAGATAATTAATATGATCATATTAATAACTTAAAATGAGCTATTAATGATAAATCATCCGATTAAAACTTTTTTTGTGTGTAACCTCCAGTTAAGTAATAGAAAGAGTTTAAACTATATTTATTTGAAATACTATTAGTTGATTCTCTAACCTTGATAATTGTTTTATATTTGTTAAATGTTTATATTAACATCACATCTTAAAGATCTCTTTAACTTCTTTTATTTCATTATTTGTAGTTTTGTATACTTAACCTCCTTATGGATTAACCTTGATCTTATCGGGTTATTTATTATTTTGACACTTCTGCACTTGGGACAAGATATCAATTATTTGATTGAGTCAAGTTTTTGGCATTGTTGTCGGGAAGGTAAGGTAGTGTATAAACTATAAATTTTTTTCTTTTTTTTTTCTTTTCACCTTTCACTTTTATTTTTTATTTTGTTCTTTATTTCTCTTTTTTTTTTGCACTCAGATAAAAGTTTGGTCACACATATTAGGTGATAAACTTTCTAGGAAATCTTCATCTTAATTATGTTTAGTTAAGTTTATTTTTACCAAGGTGAAAATGTTATACTAATGGTATAAGAATAAGTATAGTACAAACTCAACATAGACTTTAATATTTAAATTTCAAGAAAGTTTGCTATTAACATGTGTTATAATTGTTATCTTAATAAATCTTATTACCCTTTTTGTTAAGTGGTGAGTCTTGATTCGTGGTGTACAATTTTTAGTATAATAAAAACTTGATTATTTCATAGTCTACCACATGGAAAACTATCATCTATGTTATGAAAGAATCTTGATTGTTGATGATTAAGTTAACACCATGAATACTTAACAACATTTACAAGTGTTGGCGTTACTCAAATAAGGTACTTAAAGATAATTTATATGATCATGTAAATAATTTAAAATGAGCCATTAATGATAAACCATACGATTGAAACTTTTTTTGTGTGTGGTTTCCAGTTAAGTAATAAAAAGAGTTTGGACTATACTTATTTAAAATATCATTAGTGAATCTTTTAACCTTGAAAATTATTTTATCTTTGTTAAATGTTTATATTAATATCACATCTTAAAGATCTTTTTAACTCCTTTTATTTCATTATTTGTGGTTTTGTATACTTAACCTTTTTATGGATTGACCCTAGTCTTATCGGGTTATTTATTACTTAAACACTCTTGCACTTGAGACAAGATATCAATTATTTGATCAAGTCAAGTTTTTGGCATCATTGCCAGGGAGGTAAGGTAGTGTACAAACTATAAATTTTATTCTGTTATTTTCTTTCACCTTTCACTTTTATTTTTTATTTCTTCTTTTTTATAGATTTTTTTTTATTTGCATAAAAGTTTGGTCACACATATTTGGTGATAAACTTTCTAGGAAATAATTTTTTTCTTTTGAAAACATGGTTGAAGATGTAAAAGGTCCATTGGCTTGATATACCTTAATTTTCAAAATAATAAAATCTTCAACCTTGTCTTTCTAAAAATATTTATTACCCATGTTTGAGGTAAATGGAATCATAGTGAGCCATCGCCTTGAACATTAAAAAATAATTATATTTGTTTTGAATTTTCAACAAAAATAAAAGTTTTCAAATCCAAATAATTTTTTTTATTTATCGATGTCAGAGTCGAGAATACTAACTTGGAATGATATACACCAATACCAAAATTAGGAATATCATTTGTATTATTCACTGATCCTAGAGTCGGCGATATTTGTATTCATCAATGCTATAATTGAAAATACTCTTAATATTCACCAATGTCAAAGTTAGAAATATTAGCAATATAATTAGAAATAACTTTTAGCTTGACATTCACTGGTATCAAAGTTAAGAATATCATGCATTTTCTTCATGTAATACTTATTAACGCTAGAGTTGAAAGTATTTTTAGTTTAATATTTACCAACACTACAGTTAGGAATATTATAGGCAGACCATCGATAACATAACATAATAGACCCTAAGCAATTTCAGAAAAAACTAGCAAGATAGCCTACCCCAGGTATGTCGATTTAAAGATGATAATATCTTTCATTTAGTGTAACCAATCTTGTACCATAAGATTTGTGTTAACTAGTTAAGGTCTTTGAATACCATAAAAATATGTGGTGACTCTTTAAACAAAACCTATTATTTCAATGAACAAGATGCCATATATCAATTTTTTATATTTTTTTAAGGTTGTCGTAATGTCGAGTAACAATAGAATGATAATTCCACTAGAAATTTTTTTGGACTAAACTTCGTTATTTATCTTTCAATTGCTGTTTTGTTTGTTGTTGTTTTTTTTTTTTTTTTTTACCTTTATAGCTTTAACGTGCATTCCTATTTATATTTTCATGCAATATTTTTTGAGAGAGCATACACCCTTAACTTTAGGATATATGGAGACGTAACGATACCCTAATGACTTTTTTTCTAGGTAAGACTCGTGACACCATCAAACTCTCTCTTGATTAATTGCTTGGTAGTGGTTGGTATGCCAATATGATATTATTCCCAATCTCTGTCTTTACACTTATTGTAAATCTCATATTAAACTGAACTTTCAAGGATGGTCACTAAGCATGTAAGAGACCATTAAAACCATATAGTAACATATCCTCTATACATATAATAGCTAAAACCTACCCGTATATTGTACCTTATGTAAATAACATCAAGGCAAGCCTAGCAGGTAGCATCCTAAATTTTAAGACTTTTTGGTGTCAAATGACTGTCACATAGATTCTACAAAAGTCTAAGCTAATAAAAGTTGATTGCGGTGGACAAGGATCCTTTTGTTGGTATGATAATGACACTAGGTTCTAAAATACATAAGTGTTGACCATTATCACCCCCTTGAAATTAATTTACTTTTTCTTTTCCTCATCATCATTATTATGCCTTATATTTATTAATTTTGCAAAAATTACTTGGAATTCACATACAAGCAAAATATAGGCCCTCTAAGATCCAAATCCCTTTTAGAATCCATCCAAAGAAATAAAAGCATATACATAATGATAAAAGAGATACCCACTCTTACCAGCCTTCATGAAAAAACCCAGCAAGCCCTCTTCATGAAGATACCATAAGATACTCCAAAGCATTCAATAAAAAACCTTATTTCGAGTACTAGATATAGAGAGTACCATCATCCTCTTCCCCTCAACACCAGAAATAAAAAGTGCCTCTTTAGAGCTCCTATATGTTGAGAACCCTGAAATAGTTGGCGCCAATATTGAAGAGCTAAAAGTAAAGAAGAGGAAAATAATTATAAAACTAGTGACACGATCAAAGAGTTGATGTCTTATCCCAAGTGCAGGAGTGTCAAAGTAATAAATAACCCGACAAGACCGGCGTCGAACCACAGGGAGGTGAATTATATAAATTACAAACAATAAAATGATATTGATGTTGAAGAAAAGTTTGAGATGTAATAATGATGAAAAGATTAAACAAGGATAAAACAGATGTCAAGGTTAGAAGATCCACTAATGGTATTTCAAATAAATATAATATAAACTCTTTTTATTACTCAATTGGAAACCACACACAAAGGAGGTTCCAATCGGATGATTTATCGTTAATGGCTCATTATAAAGTATTAACATGATCATATTAATTATCATATTCAAGTAACACCATACTTATAAATATCATCAGGCATTCATGTTGCTAGCTTATGTTAACAATAAATCAAGTTCCTATCATAATAACGATGTTGGCCGAAAACTATGAAGGATCAAACATTTGATGTACCAAGTGTTATACAACACAAATCTATATTAACCATTTAACAAGCAAGGTATTAATAATTAGTAAGATAAAAAGATAAAACATGTTAATAACAAACTTTCTTGGATATAAACATTAAAGTTCATGTTGAGTTTATATTATTAGGTTCTAACACCATTAGTAAAACCTTTTCACCTTGATATAATTAACTTAGCTAAACATAATGAAGAAGAAAAACATAAATAAACAATATAAGAACATAAACATGATATAAGTTAACTAAGTATACGAAAGGAAATGAAAAGGGATAAACAAGAGATTAATATAACATGAAAGAAAACTTGAATATTACAAAGATATAAAGAGAGAAAGCAAGAAAATGATTTTGATCTGAAAAATAATATGACTAAATACATGGCAAATGCCTCCTTTTATAGGCTAGGATTCAGAACTATTGATTGGTAGGCAACCATTGATTTGGTGGCTGGTTTTTGACATTGTTGGCTGCTGGTTCTTGATATTGTTGGTAGATTTTTGATATTATTGGCTGACCAAAACATCATTGCTAACATCAGAATTTGAACCCTTTGTTCTATGAAAGCTGTGGGCAATTGTCTCAGCTTTCCAACAAAAAAAAACAGAGCTCATTTGGACTTCTAGGACTCAAGATATGAGCTGAAAACCGAACAGTGTTTGAGTTGCAGGACAGGTTCCGATTTCTCTGTTGTTGCTAAGATTTGAACTTGAAAACGACAGAATTGAGTCTTGGACTCCCATGAAAGTTTTAGGTCTATGTCTTATCTTTCCATCCATATAAAGTGGACCTAAATCCGACTTCTACAACTCCAGTTATGATCAAATAATCGAATGGTGTTCTAGTTTGGAATTGAACCAGCATCTCTTCTCTTAGCCTAGTCCTCCTTTTGTCTCTTCACTTTCAATAGTTAATCACATTAATCAATCCTTTGAATTGTCAGATATACCTGCATTCAAAACAAACATTTACCATAAATTAAAGATATATTATATTATCATACTTGTTATTATAAAACATGCTTTAGTTAGGGAATTTAACGATACTTTAGTGCAATACGATGATATAATGCCTTAATGAGAATGCACTTTTAAGTATTAATCAACTAGCCTTAACAATAGTAAGAAGTGAAAGAGATGATTTACTAGGTCTGCTATATGAACAACATCATCTTCTTCAGAAACTACAAGATAAACTAAAGGCCTTGTCAAGGGTTAAGATGGAATGGGATCGTTAAATGATTCATATGGCATAAAAAGAAGTCATGAGAAATGAACAACTAAAGGATTTCTTTGAGTCAATAACATGAGATGGTTGCAGGCTCTTAAAAAAGTAAAAGGTATCTTTAGCTGCAATTTTAGCAACAAATAATTATTGGAACAAGCTTTCATACCCAACTTTTTCATTGATGAAGAGCTATTTTTTAAGCATCTAAATTATATAGGGGATTATGTGCTAAACTTATTTTTTTACAAAATAATAATGCTCCCAGTACTTGTACTTGTCACATGTATTCTAACACAACTCAAGGCTGTTAATAGGGATACAAAAAAAGTTTGCTTGAGTAGCCCTCAAGCATAACTTACACTAGTATCTGTGTTATAAAAAATCTCTCCTAAAGGAACAAATCAAGACATTCTCAAAAGACTTCTTAGATTATAGAAGTGGTATATGAGTTAATAAAAAATCTCTTGAAACTATATAGGAAACATTCAAGAATGCTAGAACTATTTATTTACCAAAAAAATACTAGGCGAGAATCTTGTAACCAAGCTGCATGAAATATGCAAAAAGCAGAGTCTCAAAGTTGAATTTGACGATTCTTGGGATGAAGGCTAGAATGTAAAAGTCCTCATCAATGGCCAATTTATGAGTAAATGAGACAACAACCTTAAAAAGGAAATTGCTCACAATAGGGCACCTAAGAACACATTAGAGAAACTAAAGAAGACCTGGGAAGGCAAGGAACATATATGACATATGCACGCGATATCAAACTTTTTTGAAAACTTGTTTATGTAATATGGGTTTTTTAGTTTTAGGGACTATATTACACTTTTATTTTCAATATCTTCGTCTATGTTATTATTATTTTGAAATGAAGAGATGTTATTATAAAAGTATCATTTGACATTTTATTTTTCCTCTTTACTCAAATTAATACAATGGTATTTATCAAAATGGTTGAATTTCAAAATGCATCAAGACGCTAAGAAGCACCTTCACCTTTCCAAAACACCATGACCAACTCAGTTTTATAAAAAAATCTATTGTTACACATTTTTGGGTTCCCACACAAAAAATGAGAAAATACAAAAAAAAAATATATCAAAAAAAATATTTGGAAGAAATCCAAAAAATAATAAGAGCGAGAAAAGGATACTGGAATGCCGAAAAAAGGTCAAAATTGGTTGAGGAGGTTCAAAAATGCAAAAGGTTGAAATTTGACAGTATATGTTTTTTTACTGATGAGAGCCCTGTTGACAAAGAAAATTCAAGTTGAGGAAGAAAAGTCTAAAATTAGATGTTTATGGACTCAATTAAATTTTATCTAAGGTTAAATTAAATCTATGGAAGGTTTGATTGTAAGAAAAATTGATTTTTTAAGTTAATTTAGGCTTTTATTTGAAGAAATTAAAGTTCTGAGGTCCAATTATAATTTTGAAGAGTTGATTTGGTCAAATCATAGGCTTAATTGCATAATTATTGAAGTTTAATGGCCAATTAGGGACTTAATTGAAACAATCTGAAACCAAGGACCAAACCGGAAAAGGCGCTAAAATCAAAGGATCCAATTACCTTTTCCCGAGGGGGTTGATTACAAAATTGTAAAAAATCTAAGGACCAAATCAGAAATATCATTTTGAAATTAAAAATGGCGCTGTTTCATTAAGAATTACTGCGCACTGTTCACTGTCGTCAAGCAACGATTTCTGCAGTAAAGATAGTAGCGGTGGAGGAGTTGCTTCAAACAGGGGAGCATGTCTCACGCCGACTGTTACCTTCACTTCAGCCATAACAGTCTTGAGTGGCTTTATTATCAGAAAACGCATGCATTACCAGAGATATAAAACCTGAAGGAACAAAAAAGAGCAGGAAGAGAAAAAAACAGAGAGAGTGACCGGGGGGGCAGAAACACAGGAAAAAAAAGAACGAAACAGGGAGGAAAACGAGAGAGGAGAGGTGACAGTGAGGAGAAAAACAGGAGGGAGACAACTTAGGAGAGCGTTAAAAAAACTAAGAGAGTGGAGAAATAGTAAGAAAGCATAAGGGAGGGAAGAGGAAGGAGAAAAAAGAAGCAAACCAAATGGAAGTAGAGGACACGGTGAAGCAGAGAACACAACACCACCATCGTCTTCGTCTTCTCAAAACCAGGTATGTTCGTTAGCATCTTGTTTTTGAAATTCATAAAAAGGTCACCTCATCACAAACCATCAAAAGATATTCCTAAAATCAGAGATTAAAATTGACACAAAGAACCATAGAAAAAGCCATTTTAATATTTCGACGGGTCAATTTCTATTTTCAAAATACAAGATAATCAAAGGACTGCATGTAGTGAATAACGTGTGTTGGGCCTTTGACCAAAGAAGCTTGAATTTCAAAAATATTTTTAAAAAAACTGACATCTCTCTTCATTTCAATAATTAGACAATTTAGACATGATCTTTGAAATATGAGAGTTGATTCCCGAACAAGAAAGATTGTCAAACAAGAAGAGCATCGATCAAGTTTGCAAAATCCTTGATAAAAGTGACATCAATACTTCTCGACATTTTTTGAAAAGTTGAACAGCCGGAGGCAATACAGTGGACCTTGAAAAGGAAAAACAAGCAGTATTCAGATTAGCTAGGGGGCAATAAAAAAATAATTAAATGATGAATCAGTGAAACTGAGGACAATGGTGTTGAAAGGAAGATAATAAGATGAACGAGTACTAGAGGCAAGTCAATGGCTGATTAACAATCTAAAATGAGGATGACACTAGAAAATCTCTTGATGAGTGCTAGTAGGATGCACACAACTAATCAAAGAACGATTCTCGAAAGAATCCAGGAGATGAAATGATTTATTAAGCTCTTTCATGATGAATCAAGCAACACCACACTTGTAAGTGTCAAGCTTGATAAACAGTGACACCAATAATCATCGAAGACAGCCTTGGATAGGAGTTGCATTTACAGTGAAGTGGATGACTAGCACATGAACAGGCCAGTACATGGAAAGAGCAAATAAAGCTTTGGATAGCAAACAAAGGCACCCTATGACGATGAAACATCAAAGAGGGGGGACCTATATTTCAAATCAGGTAAGGATGCATGCATGTCATCTAACCTTAAAGCATTGCACACATATTTTTTATTCATCACAGGAAAATCCTCAAAGAAGTCCAGCAAGATTGAAAAAAAAAAGAAAAAAAAAGAATCATTGAGCTGATAATAACAGAGAATCATGGTTGTGACCCTGGAACAGGAAGAAGATGAGATAAACCTTACTGTTAGGAAAATCTTAAAGAACTAAGAAGATCAACCTTGTTATCATTAGGAGTCTTCAGGTCAACCTTGCAATTAGGAAGCACCAAGTTTTCCAACGTTGTCATTAAGAAAAATCCAGTTAATTTTAGTTATCAGGAAGGACACATGTCAACCCTGCAATTAGAAAGGACAAATGTTAGTCCTGCAAAATCACAAAAATAAAAAAAAGAAAGAAAACATCAAGTGAAAAGTTTGATCAAACCTTATCATCATGAAGAAAAATGAGAAAAACTCTACCATCAGGAAATTCTCAAAAAAAGAAGAAGAAGAAGAAGGAAGCAAGTTCAAACTTTGCCAACATAATGAACATGTGTGGGTAGGTCGCCCATAAAAATAGACTAATGTGAGTGTGAGGGCAGGTCGCCCATGAAAATAGACCGTGTGAGTGTGTGGGCCGGTCACCCTTGAAAATAGACTAGGATGAACATATGTGGGCAGGTCGTCCGTGAAAATAGACCAATGTGAGTATGAGGGCAGGTCACCAGGAAAATAGATCAAGATGAACATGAGTGGGTAGGTCGCCTGTGAAAATAGACCATTGGGAGTGTGAGGGCAGGTCGCTTATGAAAATAGATCATGTGAGTGTGTGGGCCGATTGCACGTGAAAGTAGACCAATGTGAGTGTGAGGGCAGGTCGCCTATGAAAATAGACCATGTGAGTGTGTAGGTCGGTCAACCCTGAAAATAGACCAGGATGAACATGTGTGGGCAGGTCGCTCGTGAAAATAGACCAATGTGAGTGTGTGGGTCGGTCGACCCTGAAAATAGACCAGGATGAACATGTGTGGGCAGGTCGCTCGTGAAAATAGACCAATGTAATGTGAGGGCAGGTCGCTCTTGAAAATAGAACGTTTGAGTGTGTGGGTCGGTAGTCCCTGAAAATAGACAAGGATGAACATGTGTGGGCAGGTCGCCTATGAAAACAGACCAGTGAGTGTGTGTGGGCAGGTCGCCCAAGATAATGAGATCATTTTCTTTTTCTTTTTCTTTACAAGCTTACTATACAAGACATTGATGATGTTTTGCTTCGTAAGTATTGTAAAGAGAAGGCATTTGTTGTTACCCATTTTTTGGTTCCCCACAAAAAATGAGAAAATACAAAGAAAAATATATATAAAAAATATTTAGAAGAAATCCAAAAAATAATAGGAGCGATAAGTCATTTTCAGTTCTTTAGAGAACCATGGAAGGGAGATTATCTCACCAACTCACACACACAAAGTGCAGCAAACAAGAAGTTTTATTAATCCGAATTGTCTAACTTGCATGTTTGGTTATGCTTTTATTTATACTAACTTTAGACTTAAATAAATCCTAATGGACCCCCCTTAGGTGGACTCATATGAGGCCCACTTACAATTGACCCAAATAAGTAATAATAACCCAAAGACTAAGAAGAAAATAATAAAAATCCAAAAATTAATATCCTAAATATGTTAGAATCAGATTTGTCACCCTTAAGAAGTCCCAAATAAACTAGGAAATCTGATTTGAATGTAGAATTAATTATGAAATCTTCTTTCCTTATTGTAGCTAGGATAAATAAAGAATCCTTGTAAAAAAAGGATTTTGAAACATTTTTTAATCCTTGCCACGCTTGGAAACTATGTTGCAGCTCATTAAAGATCTTTGTAGAATTATGAGATTCTCAAAACAAGCTGCCACATCTTTTTAGGAAAAAAATCTTAGCCAAATAGAAAGTCCACAAGTTAGAAGGAAGTAAATAACAAAATTTGTACAGCCTCTATTGACCTGTATTGCGATGCTTTCCCGAACTCCGATTAACCTGAAATTTTAACCTAAGGTAGGAGAACATGTTAGCAGACCCAATGTAAAATGTTAGCCCGATCCAACAGTTGAGAATTATGATTTTTTCTGTAAAACTGGATAGTTACATATTTTACATTAAAATCTGAATTGACCCTGCGTGGATCGTATCAGTCAGTGAAGTCAGACCTAACACAATTAGGGGTGAGCAAAAAAACTGAGAAACTGATTAAACCAAGAAAACTGAGAAAAAAATAACCGAAAAAACCAAACCGAAAAAACAAACTGATTAAACTGATTATTTTTTTTAAAAAAAAGTTTGGTTCGGTTTCAGTTTAAGAAACCTGAAACCGACCAAACCCTAACCAAACCAAACCGATTCAGTTAAGGGGTACTATAAATACAAAATTTCTTAACCCTAGCAAGCAATACTCGTCTTCTACGTCCAGCCGCCCCCTCTCAACCCTCACAAATTAACAGAATCACAATTCATTAATTCAGTGTTCATAGATCTTTCATCTTTCTCAAGTCTCAAACTCTCAATCTCAGAATCTCTCACACTCTCAGTCGTCCAGCCGCCCCTTTTCAACCCTCACAAACCATATAAAAATAATCAATCTTCATCTCCATCCTGAGTCCCTAACTCTACAAATCTAGACAAACCAGCCATATCCCTCTCCTAGTCTCCCACACAGGCATGACACCCGACCCGACCCGACTTAACTTCCAGATCTAGCAAACCAGTCCCCTCCCTCTCTCACACCCGACCCGACCTTGAATCTTGTCACACCAGGTATGATTTTTTTTTTCCTGTCAATCTCTATCTTTTTTAAAAAAAACATTTGCTCTGTAGTGTGATCTGTGTATTTGGGATTTGTGAACACTAGAGCTCAACAGTTACAAGATCTTATCCAGTAAGTAACTCTCTTTTACGTTTTTATATGGTTTTTTGAGTGCTGGGTTTTGTTTGTTTTAGATGGTTGTGTACTGGGTGTTGATAAAGTTTAGATTTTTGGATTTTGGGTGGTGTTTTTTCGGATGATTGTGCTTTGTGTGTTGAAAAATATGGGATTTTTAAGGGTCATGTGCGTGTTGGTGTATTTGGGTTGTTATGAAACAATAATTTAATATGAGTTGGACATGTTTGAAGATGAAAGGTGCTGCATTTTTATCTATTTAATCCTGCAAACTCAGAACCATGAGGGTTTGTTTGTGTGGATCCTACAAACAGATTAATGCTTGCAAAAATGAAGATTCTTCTAGCTTTCACATAGATTTGCTGAGAAGCAGTTGCGGGCGGTGAGGGACGTTGAGGTACATTTCTTGACTACAGCTAAATCTTAGAAATAATTGAATCACTGTGGCAAACTTCAGCTAAAAGTGTTAGACATTGCAGCATGCTATTCATCAAGCTATTGCTTCACCTCAACAAATAACCATCCATAGCTTAAAAACATTTACAGTGTATAGACTAGACTTCTTCCAGAGTTGATTTTGTCAATTCACAACCAAATTAATCTTGGACATGGCAAGGGTCACCTTCTTATTTTATTCTCTTGTCGATAATGTTTTGGTTTCTAGGCAGTAGTACCTAGCATTCTTGAGATAACTGATGAGCTCTTCTTCAAGAGAACTATCAATATCCTAGCTTGCATTATTGTGAAGCCAGGAATCGATTAGCTATGAATTTTGTCTAACCAAAAATCAAAACTGCATTCATGTAGTTTCTATTTTCTGATTAACAAAAGGCCATAATCAGCTGTTGTTTTCCATTTGCTGTAAGTGTAGCAACCGCTTTTCTTTTATTTTCCTTCAATGGAGCACCGAAACAGATTAATCCTGCAAACTCGGAATCATGAGGTTGTGTAGTCCATTGGTTTGCTTGCAAATGTTTTGTTAATTGTTTCTTTGCACTTAACCTATTTTTGGTAGAATGGATTGGAAAGTAATTGATGCAGTGGAAGGAGGAAATGATGTTCCTGTTATGGAAAGAAGTGGGAATCATTTGAACACATCCAATGTGAAGTGTTTTATTTGATCTGAGAGTAAAATCTTTTCTTCCCGCAATTTCGAAGTGTAGTGTTATAATTTTTTTTTGTTAATGTTACCTTGAGTCAGGTAACTTACACCTTTTATTTTGTTTTTATGATTTATTAATTAAAGTGTTTGCAATCATCTAATTAATATGTCTAAGTTTTTGTTTTGTAGAATTTGATGGAAAGTTATATCCAGTAACAGATGATAATTAGTTCAAAAATTAGTTTGATGGTAAAATACTACCTTTTGTTTTTACATATTGTAATTTATTTTATCATGTTATAATTTTAGATTTTAAATTCTAGGTTTTGATGTCAATGGTATTAAGGAATCAAAGTGCAATGTTCTTGTCATCTTGATATGCTTTTCGATTGGGATAATGTGCAAAATGAAGATTTATATTTATTGCATGAAGTGTTTTATTTTTCATGACAAGGTTATTTGTTGTTTAAGCCCTTTTAAAGGCAGTACTTTGTAATTTAAATTTTAACTTTGTGTGTTTGTTATTTAAACTCTGATGCAGGAGAGTCCAAAACATAAATATTAAAAATTAATTTTAAACACAATATTGACACTAATAATTTAATATAAATGAATATTTAGTGATAAAAAGATTAAATATATTATAGAATCTTGTAACAAAATGAGATATTAACATTAATTACAAGCTCATTAGAAAGCCCATCAGAAAACCTAAAACAAGCTAAAAAAGGCCTAAATAAAAAAATTCAGTTTTTCGTTTATTATGTAAAATTAACCGAACCGAATCGAAACTGGTCGATTTGAACCGGTTCCAGTTAGAAATTTTCAATTAAAAATTTTTTTTAGTTATTTTTTTAGATAAAAACCGAACCGAACCGAAAATAATCACCCTACAATGAACTTTTTCAAGGGAAGGTTTTTCAGGGGAGTTGGTGAAAACATGGCCTGCAGCTTTGTAACCATCAGGAGCAGTCGGGAGCGAAATGTAGCCAATACCTTCTTGCTTGATTTGCAAAGATTTACTGCTCCAAACCAGAGATCTATTGGGTTCTTCAAGGCTTCGCCTGTCTCATCTTTCTCTGCAAGAACCCACCCATGTAGCATCCTGTTGTTGGGCTGGCTGTAGGATCCCAGCATAGAGAAACTTTGTGGCAATTGTGCTGGCTCCAAAAGGTAGCTCCATGGTTATCAGGTCCCCCTTCAATTGTGGCCCCAATTTTGTTAAGAGATGATATCTGGCACACTTGTAATACACTTCTTAGGTCAATGATTCCTTTCCCAAAGCCTCCACCTGTACATTATTCATGCATTTAACAAGTACAGAGATCAATTACTAAGAAACAGTAAACAGCTAGCAAGATTGTGTTGAAATAGAAGATACGTTACATATAAAAGTAAAGAAAACTGAAGAACAAAGACAAAAGAACAGAAATAGAAAACCAACCTTGTGGCCAAGATAGTAATGGAGAAGGAAGCTTGAAAGGGGTATCAATGGGCAGTACTTTTCTTTAGGCTGAGGTACGATTCCCCATTGCTGATTTGTTCAGGTCAAGAAAAAAAAAGTTTGAAATTAATGAAAATGAATTAAGTATATTAAAGGACTTGTACAAAGGGATTAACCCAGCAAGAATGTTCTCTCTATGACTATGAGACAACTGCTTGAGGATAAATGTTGAGAAAATAACCCGATATATATAACTTCGAAGATAGGACCTCAAGTAAAAATAACGGCAGCCAACGGATATCATGTGCAAGGAAGACAAGTGGGTATTTCTCCGGTTTGAAACCTTATTCCACTTGGGTCATGAAAACATATTTAAAAATAGATTATAAATTACAATTTCTCGTCAATCAAATAAAATTGAAACAAAAAAAAAAACTAATTTAAAAAATGAATAAGAAAAACGACTCTAGCCAACTCGGGTTAATCCGCCAAACTTATAACTTGGATCATGAAATCAAAATACTCTCGTAGAAGTCAAAGCAAAATAAATTATGAAGTCTAATTTCAAATCAATAAAATATTGAAAGATGAAAAAAAAAAAACTCGAGTTAACTTGCCAAATTTGCAACCCAAGTCATAAGACTGGAAACTCCATAAAAAAATCAAAACAAATCATAAAGCATAATCCCCAACAAACCAAATTTTAAAAAATAAAATAAAAATTTTAAAAAAATACCAATTTAAAAAAAACAAAACACTATTGAAATGAATAGTATTTTGTGAGGTCATATATAGTAAAAGCACCACCACTTTGAATAGGGATGAACATTTTCGGTTCGGTTCGGTTTTTACTTGAAAAAACCAACCAAACCAAATTTTTATTTTTTCTTAATTCAGAACCGAAACCGTTTCAAACCGACCATTTTTGGTTCGGTTCGGTTAATTAAGAAAAAAGATTGGAAAAACTGATATTTTCAAGTTATGTTTCATGTGAAGGGCATGCCGATGCCAAAAAATGGAGAAGATCGATGATGAATTGATTGGTCTAAATGGCAAGGATTTCAGCTGTTTACAAAGTGCAAAATAATGATCTAAATAACAAGAGGACCAACCATAGTTTTGAAACTCGACTCGGTCATCGACCTGATCAAGTGATCAGGTCACGAGTCAGATGGGTTGACCCGGGTCAACCAAAAAAAAAATCATCTACATGCTGACCTTTCATATTCTCACTCAGAGCACCTGCTTCCATTATTTTCTTTCTAACCAAAAGATCAGCAAACGCTACTGAATATGGCCAGCTAGATCGCTGGCCTTAAGATTGTCTTCGTCTTCCAACTCAATTCGAAGACCTGATAACAACATCATCTACATGCTGACCTTTCATATTCTCACTACTTGGTTGGAAGATTAGCCAACTTCGGAGAAAAATGGCAAAGGGAACTCAAAACCACAGAATGAAGGAAGCAGTAAGGAAACACCGGTCCATCTCCTAATTATTGCTTCTCCCCACTCTTGTTTTCTTAATTTCTTGTTTATCTTATGTTCTCCTCTCTCTCTCTCTCTCTCTCTCTCTCTCTCTCTCTCTCTCTCTCTGCGCACCACCATTATATTCTCTGCAAAACCTTAAACCACCCCAAATGACCATTTGTTTGTGGAGAGCAGCAATAAAGATTGGAGAAAAAAGATGTTGTCTTGACTTGACAGTTGTTTTGCCTTGCTTGGAATCTTCCTGTAAGACCAGGGGAAAAAAAAGGGGTTTTAGGTTTTGTGGGTAGCAGATTAAGTAAAATCCGTTTAATGACAGTAAAAATAAAAAAAAATTGACCGGGTCTCATCCTGGTTTGGCCGGGTGGACCGGGTCCCAGGTCGACCAGGTTTTCCCGGGTCAATTCCCGAGTGGGTTTTTGCCTCAACCCGAGCCGGTCCCAAGCCCGGGTCGGCCGGGTCCCAGGTCGATCCGCCTGGCCGGTCCGGGTTTTAAAACTCTGGGACCAACTCATAAAATACTCAAAACAACCCTGTAAAATCCATTAAACTAAGGGCAAAAATTAGGGCAAAAATATCCCTAATGCACATCTCTTTTATACATAAACAGACAGCAAAACACGTTTTCTATCTCTTCATCTTTTGTTTATAAATAATAATGATGGAGTATACAGTATGAAAGAGGGAAAGACAGAAATTTAGGACAAACATTTTCTATCCCTTCATCTTCTATTTATAAGGGCTTGAGTTTTGAATCTTTTAATCCAGAGAATTAGAGAATGAGAGTGGTGAGAGAGGGACTACTTGCAAAACATTAGATGATTAGAGAAGGAGAGTGGTGAGAGAGGGAAGACATATGGGAAGGGGGGGGGGGGGGCGGCTGAGAGCTGAAGGATTGAGAAATTTAGTTTTAGAGTTCGCTTTTATAGTGGGTTTAAATGTTGGTTGAACCGGTTCGGTTTGGTCCAGTTCAATCGGTTTAATATTTACCAAACATATCGAAGGACTCTCTACATTAGATGGTTTTTTTCTTAGGCTTTTTAATCGGTTTATTCGGTTTTATTTTTTAATTTGGTTTTTTCGGTTAAATGTTTTCCGGTTTTTCCAGTTTAATCGGTTTTTCAGTTTTTTTCACACTCCTATCTTTTAGTGTCTCACGACTTGGGTTATGTGGCTGGAAAATCTCATAAAAAAACAAATAATGAAATACAATTCTTAACAAACCAAGTACGTGAAATTAATTTTTTTTCAAATAGTATTTTATGAGACCATAGACAATAAAATCTCTACCTCTTTCAATGTTTTGTTAATACACACACACATGTTTACTTGTCAACGTAATAAGCAACAAACAATTATTTTAGGAATCAGATCAAAACCATCTAATGTAGAGAGTCCTTCGATATGTTTGGTAAATATCATCACCCTTGGATCTTCACCAAAATATCATAGCCATTAGTCACATTTCTCAAGCCTAAAAGTTACAAGTAATTTGTATTCCTTGAGCAGCAACAAAATACCCTCCAATTTCACACCCCTTTATTGAGTGGGATTTTAGTCCCAGTTAACTAAAAAAGGCCTTGTTGAGTCTCCTGAAGTAGGAAGACTCGGCACTCTGAAGCCACATAGACTGGTTTTATTAAAGATATCAGATCAGATAACACGAAGGCCTTGTTTTCATGTTTTCTTCGGATATTATTTGACAACACAACTCTATTCCGCTTCTATATTTTCGCCTTTCCTGCATTCCTTAGTATTCCTGTTGAGTCATATGATGCTGGATTGATGGCCTTTCTTATCTTGATTAGATTCCAAGCAGTGTTGGTACAATGGCCAGTAGTCGCAAGCACATCCTCTGCAATTTCCCCTGCATTCTCACCTAACCTGATGAACATAATCCGGGAAAAAGCCATCAACAACTTGCGTAACAATTTGCCTCAAGAATTGAAAAGAAAAAAGAAAGAAGCTTCGAGATTTCAAGAGATCTTATTGTTACCAATTCTTAATTAGTTTAGCGCACATCAGTAGTAAAAAATCACGAGTACTTGCATTTATCAAGAGACTCATAATTGGAAAGAACTATTTTCAGGAAGTTATTGTATCTTAGAAAATTTAGAAGAATATCTTCAACAAAAAGAAATTTTGGAAATCTATCTGATTCTGTTTCTCTTCAGAAATCCTGTATAAGATGATACAGTCAGGAATTCATTTTTTAGGTCATTTACCTGTCAGTGACAATTCTAGTGGTGGCAATGGAGGTTGCAGAAAGAACTTGTTTTTCAGCAACTTCAGCTGCGGATAGAATCTTATCTGTTTTCAAGGTTGTAAACGTAGTTACCACTTCTTTTCCTCAAACAATGTGTGCTACACAGCACTCTGAAGTCTGGACCATGAATATATACAAATTGCAAGTGTGTTTTACTTACTAACAGCATCGAGTGAAGCAAAGAGGACCTCGCCTGGAACCGAAGCTAGGAGTTTCTTTCCTGCCTGGGAATTTACCATGGGTGTCATCACAGATCCAGTGGCAGCCCCAACAACATCAAGTGTGACTTTGCTAAGATTTTCTGTCATCTTGGATAAATTTCTCACGCTATTCAATCAAATAGCAAAAGAGCAGATTCGTATCAATTTAGGCAGAATTTTGAACGATCACATAAACTGATGAAAATCTATATTGGTGCACTTATATGGGGTTAATTACTTACCGTTTTAAGCTTTGGTTGGCTCTACTCTTGTTTGTGTCTCCATCATTCGTATTTCTGTTAATCTCTCGAGCTTTGAAACCATTTTCCTCCTCTGCAGCACGAGTTAAAAGCATTTCTCCAACATTGCGAACCTGCTTTTCCCAACTCTCCTCAGTATTCAGATAATTTAAGTACAGATGTGAGGTATCACGTCTAATGTTCTTCAAAGCAAAGAATTTTATAGTATGTGATGAAACTTGTGATGTTCCTTTTACCAATTTAATCATATCAGCGTATGATCTTCAATAAATTTTCAGTTACCAGAATCAAACCGTGTAGCTATGTCATTGTTCTAGTAAGAAAAACTTACCTGAGTGCTATAAATGTTGCTACATATGAAGATACCCTTGACAATCTGACCTGTACCCTGAGCAATAGCCTTGGCCAAGGCATTATTATAATCTTCAATTCTAGGAGCAAACTGTTTCCAATCAATATTTTTAGTCCTAGTTGTTGTAGAGGCAGAGAAACATGAGTGTTCACTTAGAAATGAATCAAGCGAGGACAACCTGCTACGACACTGTTCTGAAAAAGTAACTCCGTAGCTCAGAGAACCACCATCCATCATTGGTAAAGAAAACAAATAGTTGAGAGAATCAAGCTTCACAACTGGCTCATCTTTTGTCAGTGGCCACTGGATATCACCAGCTTTTATTCTGGTAGCAATAGAAACACTCTTGTCCAAGACACGAGCAATCGTGAATTTTCCCTTAGCAAGTTCTAGAGCTTCTCCTTCATCCATCAGATAAATTGTGCATCCTGGAAACTGCAAAAGAACTTTTTGGTTGACAGGTTTGGTTTCTGAGTTCTTCTGTTCCGGCGAGAGTGTGACTTCAGACCCACCATGCCGGAAAAAGCCCATTTCTAATTCTACTCTTGCTTTCTCTCCGAAGAGAGAATATTTTGCTTATGAATAGACAGGAAGAAAGACAGACAAGAAGCAGATGGAATGACACAAAGTTATACCCCATGTTATAAAAAGTTATACTGTAAGGATTGATTCTCTCTATCTTCAACTAAATTATATTCTATTCCTGATTCCTGGTGAATAATTTTATCGTCAGGTAGAGTAACCTTTTTCACTTTTTATATTGAAAGGCTGTGCTACTTCTGGTGGTGCAAAATGATCAGAGCTTGAAATGGAGTTTCCATACATTAGGCACCGGAAGAATGAAGATAACCCAGTGGCATGTAAGGTTTTTGTATACAAATTATTGATTCTGAGGAAGATGAGACTTCAATAGCAATCTACACTTTCTGCAGCATTAGAGCGTCGACTGTTCACATTTTGTAACACTGATCAGATTACGAATATCAATGAAATAAATTTTTTAACAGAAGAAATTCGTGGATTTTATGCAATGCTAACATTAGTAACAAGTAATTCAGGCATTTTTGTGAAGACATATCAGCAGCATGATTCTCTCCGTATAAGTTGCATGATTCTCTCAATCTTACATGGTATTAGAGCCAGATTCAAGAAAATCTTTTTCAAACATGTCTTCCTCTATTCCTTCTCAAATTACTCATGTGGATGAGCAAGCCCCGTTTGATCTTTTCTCTTTCAAAACTCATCTACTCGACATTTCAATTAAACTAGCCTCTATAAGTTATCTCTTATGCGAAGAGCAGGTTGTTCCCATTTTACATGGATATGGGCTCTTGAGCTATATTACGAATGACTCTCCTTGTCTAGCCACAACTGTTACTACCACTGATGGTACTGTAAGCCAAAACCCAGCTACAACCAAATGGTTGCGTATTGATCAACTAATCCTTAGCTAAATCAATAGTTCCATGTTCGGTGCTCCCTTGTCTTAGGTGATCAATAATAAGACCTCTCCTATGAAGCTTGAGAGGTGTTGGAAATGTTGTATAATCGACATATAAGGGATCATGTTCAACAAATAAAAAGTGAACTTCAATCCCTCATAAAAGGTACTTCTTCTAAGGAAGATTACCTTCACAAGGCAACATCTTTGGCTCTCGTACCTCATGGTGTTGGCAAATTGACGAAAGATGATGATTTTATCATCTTCTTACTTAGAGGATTAGGATCTGAATTTGATCCAATTATGGTTGTATCAATGCAAGAGATATATAGTTTACCTCCCTTGAAGCTATAATCAGCAAGCTAATTAAGATACTTCGATCTACTACTTCAAGCAAGAAGACATTCCAGCTTTCTACACCAACAAAACTATCACCTCTCCACATCATACTACAGGAAACTCCTCTCATGGGCATTATCAGAATAATCATCAAAAGTATAAGACAAATCGTGGAGGTGGTATGTCTTAAGGTTGCATCATTTCTGGACGTCCTCAACAACATCTCTCCCATGGCAATAGCAAGCCTCATACACGTCATGGGCATATAACATGTTTTTGATGTGGTTGACCGAATCATAAAACTGATAACTATTATGCTAGTGTTAAAGAAGCTGAAAGCTATCGTGCCTTTCTTTCTATCCAAACTAGAGACACTTCAGATGATGTCTGGTACCTAGATATGGGAGTAAATCAACACATGACTCCTACTTTTACTAATGTTAAAGGTATAAAACAATACTCAGGTATAAATTCTGTGATGGTTGGGAATGGTCTTGGTTTTTCTATTTTAGCTATTGGTATTTTTCAAGTTCCTCGTACTTTACTCAACATTAAAAATGTTCTTATTGTTCCAACACTTAAAAAGAGACTACTCTTTGTTTCTCAATTTACTACTAATCACAATTGCTACTTTGT